>Ga0310823_100045_pt1 | contig 226239 bp, 234 predicted proteins | sample P4_ome_3_FD_201316 | JGI IMG/M metagenome (GOLD analysis project Ga0310823, IMG submission 201316) | Sorghum-adapted microbial communities from Joint BioEnergy Institute, Emeryville, California, United States - P4_Day56_Rep3 | ecosystem: Engineered > Bioreactor > SSF (Solid state fermentation)...
CCGCGCCGCCGGCCGGATCTTTGGCGTCCGTGGTGTGCCTGGCGACCTATCGGTGCCGGAGATCCCCGGCCCGTGCCACCGCCCGGATCTTTGGCATCCATGGTGCGCTCGGCGACCCATCGGTGCCAAAGATCCCGGCGGCGCGCTCGACGGTCGGCCTCGCCGCGCTCGTGCCGAGCGAGCCGGACGAACCGGTCGCCAGAGGGCGCGTTTGGTCCGGCTCGTCGGGCCGCGCCCGCGCACGACGCGCGGGCTGGACGAAATGGTCGATCGGGTGCGCGTTTGGTCCGGCTCGTCGGGCCGCGCCCGCGCACGACGCGCGGGCTGGACGAAACGGTCGATCGGGTGCGCATTCCGTCCGGCTCGCGCCACGAAGCGGCGCGGCCGCTCGGCGGACCCGAGCCGAGCGGGCACGCGCCGGCACCGCGCGGGTGTGTCGACTCATCCCGGTCATCCCGGAACAAGACGACACACCCACCGCGGGGCCGGCCGGGTGTGTCGACTCATGACGGCTATGCCGGGACGAGTCGACACACCCGACCGACGTGGCGCGCCGCCGCTCGCCCACGGGCGCCCGGGCCGGCCCGAAGCGGCCCGGGCGTCCCGGCCGGCCCGAAGCGGCCCCAGGCGCCCCGGGCCGGAGAACCGGCGCGCCACCGCCCGGCCGCCCACACGGCCGGCACCGAGCGCACCGCGAACCCGCTCCCACGACCCCCTGACCAGCGGCCGTTCAGACCACACCACACACCGCCGCCACCGAAACCCGCGCGGAGCGAGCCGGCCCGGCACCACCGGCACCGGGCGCGGACCACCCGCCGCAGGCCGCGACCACTCCAAGCCGGGCGGCGACCACACCACTCCAAGCCGGGCCGCGACCACTCCAAGCCGGGCCGCCACCACTCCACGCCGGGCGGCGACCCCAAGCCGGGCCGCGACCGCGCCAAGGCCGGCCCGCGACCACCCCGAGAGCCGCGCCGCGAAGCTACCCCACAGTCACCCGCCCGGTCAGATGCGGCCGCCCCGACCGCGCGTCGCGGACCTCCATCCCGATCGCGCCGTCCTTCTCGCGCCAGTCGGAGAACTCCACCTTCGCGGGCAGCCGCATCGGCGCCTTGAACTGCACCTCGGACGTGTGGCGCTCCGGCAGGACGCCCTCGAGCGCGGCCAGGCAGCGCGCCTTGACCCACATGCCGTGCGCGATCGCGCCCGGCATGCCGAACGCCTTCGCGGTCAGCGGGTGCAGGTGGATCGGGTTGCGGTCGCCGGACACGTCGGCGTAGCGGCGGCCGATGTCACCCGGCACCTTCCACCGGGCGGTCGCCGGGTGCGGCTCGGCCCGCGTCCTCCGGCGCCGCTTGCCGTCGCCCGAGGCGGACCCGCTGCCACCGCCCCGCCGCAGGTACGTGCTCACGTCACGCCAGACGAGCTCGCCGTCGACCGTCGCCTCGGCGACGAGGTCGACCGCGCGGCCCTTCTCGTGGTCGCGCAGGTTCTCGGCGGCGACGCGCAGCGCGATCGGCTCGCCGGCGCGCACCGGGCGGAGCTGCTCGATGCGGTTCTCGATGTGCACGAGCCCGAGCACGCCGAACGGGAACGACCGCTCGGTCATGATCGCCAGCGCGAGCGGGAACGCCAGCACGTGCAGGTACGTGGGCGGCAGCTCGTCGCTCAGGCGGAAGCCGCACACCCGATCGTAGGCCGCCAGGTGCGCGGTGTCGATCTCCACGTGCTCGAGCGTGCGGGGCTCGGTCCGCAGCTCGGACGGGCGGCGGCCGAGGACCGGCACGGGCACCGCGCCGGCGACCGCCTTCGCGTAGGAGCCGAGCAGGCCTGGCGCGCTCATGCCCCGAGGAGCTGCTGGCCGCAGACGCGGGTGACGTTGCCGTTCAGCCCGCCCGACGCCGGCGCGGCGAACCACGCGACGGTCTCCGCCACGTCGACCGGCTTGCCCGGCTGCGCGAGCGAGTTGATCCGCTTGCCGACCTCACGCGTCGCGAACGGCATCGCCGCGGTCATCTGGGTCTCGATGAACCCGGGCGCGACCGCGTTGATCGTCCGGCCGCTGCCGCGCAGGACCCGCGAGAGCGCCTCGACCCGGCCGATGACGCCGGCCTTGCTCGTCGCGTAGTTCACCTGCCCGCGGTTGCCGGCGATGCCGCTGATCGACGACACGCCGACGATCCGCCCGTCGGCGGCGAGGACGTCCTCGTCGAGCAGGACCGCGTCGATGCGCTCGGTCGCGCCGAGGTTGATGTCCATGAGCACGTCCCACTCGGCCTCGCTCATCCGGCCGAGCGTCCGGTCGCGGGTCACGCCCGCGTTGTGGACGACCGCGTCGACGCGCCCGTGGCGCTCGCGCAGGTGGTCGGCGAGCACCTTCGGCGCGTCGGGGGCGGTGATGTCGAGCTGCAGCGTCGAGCCGCCGATCCGGTTGGCGACCTTCGCGAGCGCGTCGCCCTGGGCCGGCACGTCGAGGCAGACGACGTGCGCGCCGTCGCGGGCGAGCGTCGCGGCGATCGCCTCGCCGATCCCGCGCGAGGCGCCGGTGACGAGCGCGACGCGCCCGGCGAGCGGCGCGTCCCAGTCGTCGTGCTCGGCGACCTGCGCCTGGGAGATCCGGATGACCTGGGCGTCGACGTACGCCGAGCGCCCCGACAGCAGGAACCGCAGCGTCGAGGCCATCGCGCCCTCGGCGCCCGGCTCGACGTAGACGAGGTTCGCGGTCGCGCCCTTGCCGCCGATCTCCTTGGCCAGCGAGCGCTCGAAGCCCTCCAGCGCCCGCTGCGCGACCGCGTGGGGAACCTCCTCGCAGGCGTCGGGCGGCGTCCCGAGCACCACGACGCGCCCGGTCCGGGCGATCTGCCGGATCACCGGGTGGAAGAAGTCGTACAGCGCGCGCAGCTCGGCGGTCGACCGGATACCGCTGGCGTCGAAGACGAGCGCGCCGAGCGGGCCGCCGCCGTCCGGGGCCTTCTTGAGCACGGTCGCGCCCGCGGCCTTGACGACCTTCTCGGCGGGCTTGAGCAGCGTGCCGCCCTTCGCGGCGCCGAGGAGCGCCGGAGCGGGCAGGAGCGGATCGCCCGGGCGATGGCGGCGCAGGGGAGCCGGGGTCGGCGCCCCCAGCGCCTTCAGCAGTCGCTGGGCGGGAGGTGTCGAGAGCAGATCGGGCATGGCTGCGACCAGTGTTACATCGTTTCGTGCAACATTGCATCGCATGCAGCAGCCAGTGATCGTCGGCGGGAACCGGATCCCGTTCGCCCGCTCCGACGGCCCCTACGCCGAAGCCTCCAACCAGGACATGCTCACCGCGGCGCTCGACGGGCTCGTCGCCCGGTTCGGCCTGCAGGGTGAGCGCCTCGGCGAGGTCGTCGCCGGCGCGGTGCTCAAGCACCCACGCGACTTCAACCTCACGCGCGAATGCGTGCTCGGCAGCGCGCTGAGCTCCGAGACGCCCGCCTACGACATCCAGCAGGCCTGCGACACCGGCCTTCAGGCGGCGGTCGCGGTGGCGAACAAGATCGCGCTCGGCCAGATCGACGCCGGCGTCGCGGGCGGGGTCGACACCACCAGCGACGCGCCGCTCGGCCTCAACGACGACCTGCGCCGGACGCTCCTCGCGGCGCGCCGCGCGAAGAGCACGGTCGAGCGCGTCAAGCTCCTCGGCCGCCTGCGCCCGAGCCAGATCGTCCCCGACATCCCCCAGAACGCCGAGCCGCGCACCGGCCTGTCGATGGGCGAGTCGGCCGCGATCACCGCCGAGCAGTGGGGCATCACCCGCGAGGCCCAGGACGAGCTCGCCGCCGCCAGCCACCAGAACGCCGCGAAGGCCTGGGAGCGCGGGTTCTTCGACGACCTCGTCACCCCGTACCTCGGCCTGAAGCGCGACATGAACCTCCGGCCCGATTCGACGGTCGAGAAGCTCGCCAAGCTGCGGCCGGTGTTCGGCGACCCCGAGAAGGGCACGATGACCGCCGGCAACTCGACCCCGCTGTCGGACGGCGCCTCGACCGTGCTGCTCGCGACCGAGGAGTGGGCGAAGGAGCGCAAGCTGCCGGTGCTCGCCCGCTTCGCCGCCGCCGAGACCGCGGCGGTCGACCACGTCCACGGCGGCGACGGCCTGCTCATGGCCCCGGTGTACGCCGTCCCGCGGCTGCTCGCCCGCCAGAACCTCACGTTCGACGACATCGACCTCTTCGAGATCCACGAGGCGTTCGCCTCGCAGGTCCTCGCGACGCTCAAGGCGTGGGAGGACGAGCAGTTCTGCCGCGAGCGCCTCGGGCTCGACGGCCCGCTCGGGACGATCGACCGCGCCAAGCTGAACGTCGCCGGCGGGTCCCTGGCCATGGGCCACCCGTTCGCCGCGACCGGCGGCCGGATGGTGGCGCAGACCGCCAAGCTGCTCGCCGAGCGCGGCGGCGGCAGGGCGCTCATCTCGATCTGCGCCGCCGGCGGGCAGGGCGTGGTCGCGATACTGGAGGCGTGAGCCCGGACGACCTGTCGCTCGACCGCCTCGCCGACCGGCTCGGTGACGGGGGCGGCGCGCTGCAGGTCGTCCAGCTCGAAGGGCTGCGGGTCGGCGTCCCCGGCGACGCCGACCCGGTGCGCGAGCCGCACCGCCACGACTACCACGAGCTCATCTGGGTCCGCTCGGGCACCGGCGTCCACCTGCTCGACGGCGAGCCGTTCGCGCTCGCGCCCGGCAGCGTCGCGCTCGTCGGCCGCGGGCAGGTCCACACGGTCCAGCGCTCGGAGGAGCTCAGCGGCGCGGCCGTCCGCTTCGGCGACGAGCTCTTGAGCGGGCGGATGGCGTGGCTGCTCGCCGGCCGCGGCGGCCGGACGGTGCCGGTGCCGCCCGGCGAGACGCCCCACCTCGAGGCGGCGATCGCCGCGCTGGCCGCCGAGGCGCGCCGCCCGCCCGACGAGCGCACCGCGCGGCTCGAGCACCACCTGCTCACCGCGATCCTGCTGTGGATCGAGCGCTGGTACGACGCCGCGCGGACCGAGGACCGGCCCGCCGACGACGCGCCGGCCGAGCTGCACCGGCGCTTCGCCCGGCAGCTCGAGCAGGACTTCGCGCGCCACCACGACGCCGGCCACTACGCCAACGCGCTGCGGGTGCCGGCCGCCACGCTCTCGCGCGCGCTGGCCGAGGCGACGGGCCGGACGACGAAGGAGCTCATCCTCGACCGGGTCATGCTCGAGGCCGCGCGCCTCCTGCGCTTCACCGACCGGACCGTCGGCGAGATCGCGTTCGCGATCGGCTTCACCGACCCGCTGTACTTCTCGCGCGCGTTCAAGCGGCGCCACGGCGTGTCCCCGCTCGCCTACCGGGACGGCGTCCGCGGCCGGAAGTCCATGGATACGTGACCTAGAGCCATGGTCGCGGGGGCCGCGGCTGCCGATGCTGGTCGCATGAGCCTCGACCCCGACACGAACCTCGACACCGACCGCACCCTCGAGCCCCTTCCCGCCGCCACCCGGCTCGGCACCGTCCGCCTCACCGTCACCGACCTGCACCGCTCGATCGCCTTCTACGAGCGCTCGCTCGGCCTGCAGGTGCGCTCCCGTGACGGCGAGGAGCGCGCGATGCTCGGCACCGCCGCCGACGAGCTGCTCGAGCTCGTCGCCGAGCCCGGCGCCCGCACCCCGGGCCGCCACGCCGGCCTGTACCACTTCGCGCTGCTCTACGCCGACCGCCGCGAGCTGTCGCGCGCGCTGCACCGCCTCGCCACGACGCGCACGCCGATCCAGGGCGCGTCGGACCACGGCGTCTCGGAGGCGATCTACCTGCCCGACCCGGACGGCAACGGCATCGAGCTGTACGCCGACCGCCCCCGCGAGCAGTGGCCGCCGCCGCAGGGCCCCGGCGAGCGCGTCGGGATGTACACGGTCGCGCTCGACGTCGCGTCGCTCTTCGACCTCGTCGCCGACGACGAGATTCCCGCGCAGGCCGCGCCGGGCCTGCGGGTCGGTCACGTGCACCTGCACGTCGGCGACGTCCAGCGGGCGGTCGCGTTCTACTCCGACGTCCTCGGGTTCGACGTGATGGTCGACATGCCGTCCGCGTCGTTCCTCGCCGCCGGCGGCTACCACCACCACCTCGCGGTGAACACGTGGCGGGGCGAGGGCGTGCCCGCGCCGCCGGCCGGTACCGTCGGGCTCCGTGAATGGGAGCTCGTCCTGCCCACCGAGCGTGACGTCGCCGACGCGCGGTTCCGTGCCGTCGCCGCCGGCCTGCGCATCGACGAGCGGCCGGGCGGCTTCGTCGTCCGCGACCCGTGGAACCTGCCCGTGTTCGTGCGTCGCGCCGCGTAGAGCGCCACGCAGGCGTGCGCCGGGACGGCGCGCCCGGGTAGGGCGCTGACGTGCACCGGCGGCTCATCGCGGTGGGGGCGGCCCTCGTCCTCATCACCGTCAACCTGCGCCTGGCGATCGGCTCCGTCCCGCCCGTGCTCGACGACATCCGGGACGACCTGGGGCTGTCGAGCGCGACGGCCGGCCTGCTCACCACGCTCCCGGTCCTGTGCTTCGCGGCCGGCGCGCCGATCGCGCCGCGGCTGGCGCGCCGGTTCGGCCAGGAGGCCCTGCTGCTCGCCGCGCTCGTGTCGGTCATCGCCGGCCTGCTCCTCCGGGTCCCGCTGTCGGTCGTGGCGCTGTTCGGCGGGACGCTCGTCCTCGGCATCGGGATCGCCGTCGCGAACGTCCTCATGCCGAGCGTCATCAAGCGCCGGTTCGAGCGGCCCGGCGTGATGATGGGCATGTTCACGATGGCGCTGAGCCTCAGCGCGGCGATCGGCGCCGCGTTCACCGTGCCGCTGGAGGGATGGCTCGGCTCGTGGCGGTGGGCGCTGGCCGCCTGGGCGGTGCCGGCGGCCGTCGCGGTCGTCGTCTGGGCGCCGGAGGTCCGCCGCTCCGGTCCCGGGCCGTCGGCCGGTGCGGGCCGCACGGTCCGCCTGCGCCGGGACGCGGTCGCGTGGTGGGTGACCGCCGCGTTCGCGCTCCAGTCGCTGCTGTTCTTCTCGTTCATCGGCTGGTGCCCGGACATCCTCCGCGACGCCGGCCTGTCGTCGGGCACCGCCGGGGCGATGCTGTCGATCTCGATGCTCGCGGGGATCCCGCCGTCGCTCGTGGCGCCGGTGATCATGCAGCGGCTGCGGACCCAGAGCGCGGTGGTCCTCGCCGCGGCGGTGCCGTGGATGCTCGGGATCACCGGGCTGCTCGCCGACCCGGCAGGGCCGACCTGGGTGTGGATGCTCCTCGTCGGCATCGGCCAGGGGTCGGGGATCTCGATGGTGCTGACCCTCGTCGTCCTGCGGGCGCGCGACGCGGGCGCCGCCGCCTCGCTGTCGGGGATGGCGCAGGGCGTCGGGTACGTCGTCGCGGCGCTCGGCCCGCTGGCGCTCGGGGCGGTGCGCGACGCCACGGGCGGCTGGGACACGCCGCTGGCGATCATGTTCGCGGTCGCGGTCGCGATGCTCGTGTGCGGCCTGTTCGCCGGGCGCGACCGGTTCGTGGAGGGGGAGGCCATCCCCCCGATCGGAGGGTCTTCGCCCGGCGGGACGTAGACAGGTGAGGCGGCGTGCGCGAGGGTCGGGGCATGCCGCTGCCGCTCCCGCCTGCGTCGTTCGACCCGTCCGACCCCCAGCCGCTCGTCGAGGCGGCGCTCGCCTGCCCGATGTGCCTGCACGCCTCGCACTGGACCGCGGTCGCCGGGCCGGCGCTGGAGTGCACGTGCACGTCCTGCGACCACCGCTTCGTGCTGAGCGTCACCGGCTCGCAGCTCATCCGCCTGACGATCCCCGACGACGAGGCCGACGGCCTCATCATCGGCGCCGGGCACGAGGGCGGCTGGCCGACGCTCCTCTGAGCGCGCCCGCGAGGCTCGCCCAGGGCGAGCCCGTGTCGACGTAGGGGACCATCGGCCCGCTCACCACCCGAGGATCCTCCGCCGCTGGCGGCTCTGGAGGACGAGCTCGCCGCCCTCGGTCCACAGCTCGCCGTCGTCGGTCGCATAGCCGTCGCCGGTCACGCGCGCCCGGAACACGCCGAGCACCCACTCGCCCGGCTCGGCCGGCGCGGGCGCGAGGTGGAGCGTGATGTCGGTGCTCGGCATCGCGACGAACTCCGGCAGCGCACCGTACAGCGCGGGCGGGCCCGAGTCGGCGAGCAGCGCGGCGTCGAACGCGTCGACGGGGCGGCCGATCGTCAGGCGCATCCACACGAGGATCTCGGCGCGGTCGCCGCCGGTCAGCGGCAGCGGGGGCGCCGCGGGGCGGTGCTCGACGTGGAGGCCGGCGTCGGCGCCCGGGACCGGCTTGTCGAGCAGCGGCCGGCACTCGGCCGGCGGCGGCACGCGCGGCATGACGACGTCCAGGCGCTCCACCGAGTCCGAGCCGGTCCCGAACGACCCGACGACGATCGCCGCCGTCGAGCCGTCCTGCTCGATCCGGGCCGAGGCGGTCGTCATCGAGCTGCCGGCCCGCTCCACCGTCACCGGGACCTCGACCGCGTCGGCGGTCACCGGGGTGAGCAGGTACGCGCTGAGCGACCGCGGCGGGCGGTCGACCACCGCGAGCATCTGGCGCAGCGCGACCGCCATGAGGTAGCCGCCGTTCGCGCCGCGGAAGCCGGTCATGCCGGGGTCGAGGACGACCGCGCTCATGCCGTCACCGCCGCGGGCTCGGAGGCCGGGGCGTGCGCGCCGGCGGGCCCGATCGCGAGCGCCGCGGCCGAGCCGGCCAGCGAGGCCGCCGCCATGAACGCCCAGGCCGCGTCGAAGTCGGCCGCCGCGGCGTCCCCGAGCACGGCGACGAGGATCGCGACCCCGAGGACGACGCCGATCTGACGCGACATCGTCAGGACCGCCGAGCCGGTCGCGAACCGCGCCGGCGGCAGCGAGGAGGCGACCGCGCCGGCGAGCGACGGGAGCGTCAGCCCGACGCCGGCGCCGGTGACGAGCATCCCCGGCAGCAGCGCGCTCGCGTACGCGTGCTCGGGGCCGAGCCGCCACAGCCACCACAGGCAGCCGGCGGCGAACAGCGCCGTGCCGGCGGCGGCCAGGGTCCGCAGCCCGACGCGCGCGGCCGCGCGCCCGGCGGGCGCCGCGACCACGGCCGCCATGAGCGGGCCGGGGGCGATCGACAGGCCGGCGCGCAGGATCGAGTCGCCCCAGACGCCGGTGAGCCAGAGCACGCTGGCGAGCAGCATCGCCCCGAACGCGACGGAGAACAGCAGCGCGGCCACGTTCGCCGCGGCGAACGAGCGCACGCGCAGCAGCGACGGCTCGACCACCGGCGACGGGTGGCGCATGCAGCGCGCCCAGAACCAGCCGAGCCCGGCCGCGGCGCCCGCCAGCGACGCGAGCGTCTCGGCGGAGCCCCAGCCCCACTCGGGCGCCTTCACCAGGCCGAGCGCGAGCGCGCCGGCCGCAGCCGTGAGCAGCGCGGTCCCGAGGAGGTCGGGGCGCGGCTCGGGCACGGCGCTGCGGCCCTCACGCAGGATCCGCCGGCCCCACAGGACGGCGGCGACGCCGACCGGGACGTTGACGAGGAAGACCAGGCGCCACGAGCCCTCGACGAGCAGCCCGCCGAGCGGCGGCCCCGCGGCGGCGGCGATCCCGCCCACCGCGGCCCAGACGCCGATCGCGGCGGCGCGCTCGCCCGCGCTGAACTCGGGCAGCAGCAGCGCGAGCGACGTCGGCATGAGCATCGCCGCGCCGACGGCCTGCAGGACGCGGGCGGCGACGAGCGTCTCGAGCGACGGCGCCGCCCCGCACACCGCCGAGGCGGCGACGAACAGCGACACACCGGCGAGGAACACGCGCCGCCGCCCGATCCGGTCGGCGAGCCGCCCAGCGGGGACGAGCAGCGCGGCGAAGACGATCGCGTAGGCGCTCAGCACCCACGAGAGGTCGCCGACCGAGGCGCCGGCGAAGTCGCGCCCGAGGTCGGGGAACGCGACGTTGACGATGAACAGGTCCAGGCTCGCCACGAAGACGGAGACCGAGACCACGATCAGGACCTGACGGCTGCGTGTCACGCGGCCGCACCTCCAGTGCGAAGTTGCATTTCGCAACCATGTATGCCAGATGCAGTAGCGAATTGCAACCACCTTGCGCTAGGCTGGCGTCCGAGCCCGTGCCCTACCGACCCTTCGAGGACCAGAACTGCTCGATCGCCCGCGCCCTGGCGATCGTCGGCGAGCGCTGGACGCTGCTCGTCATGCGCGAGGTGCTGCTCGGCCGCCGGCGCTTCGCGGACATCAAGCGCAACACCGGCATCGCGCCGAACATCCTCAGCGACCGCCTCGCGACGCTCGTCGAGCACGGGCTGCTCGAGAAGCGCCTGTACTCCGAGCACCCCGAGTCCTACGAGTACGTGCCGACGCCGAAGGGCGTCGACGTCAACCCGGTGCTCGTCGCGCTCATGGCGTGGGGCGACGCGCACGCCGCGCCCGACGGCCCGCCGCGCGTCGTCGTCCACACCGCCTGCGGCCACGACGCGCACCCGCGGCTGCACTGCTCGCACTGCGGCGAGCCGATGGAGCCGCGGGAGATGCAGGTCCGCCCGGGGCCGGGGGCCGACGAGGTCCAGCGGGCGGAGCCGTTGCTGCCGGTGACCGACTAGGGGGCGCCCGCGGGCCTGCGGCGGGCGGTCCGGGAGCCGGGTTCCGGCGAGCGAGCGTCGGCCCGCCACCAGGCCCGCCGGATCGCCGGGCGAGCGGCGGCGCGCCGGTGTCGGTCGGGTGTGTCGACTCGTCCCGACATGGCCGGGGTGAGTCGACACACCCGAGCGGACCCGGGATGGGTGTGTCGAATCGTCCCGACATCACCGTCACGAGTCGACACACCCGCCCAGCGCTGGCGCGTACCCGCTCGGATCGCCCGGCGGGGCGCGCTCGCGCACGCCGCGCGCGAGCGAGCCGGACGAGACGGTCGACCGAGTGCGCGATCCATCCGGTTCGCCCGACCGCGCCCGCCCACGGCGAACGACCCGGACAACACGGTCGACCGAGCGCGCGTGTCGTCCGGCTCGCTCGGCGCGTGGCGCGCCGGCGCTCGGACCGGACCTCGAGGAGCTCACCGCGAGCCCGCTCCCCGGACACCGTGACCAGCGGCCGTTCGGACCACGACAAAGCCCGCCGGCCCGACCCCGCGCGGAGCGAGCCGTCCCGGCACCACCGAACAGGGCCCGGAGGACCACCCGCCACAGCCCGCCGACGGCGGGCACCGCGTCAGGACGACGGACCCGGACCGGACGCCTCGGCCACCCGGACGATCTCCACGCCCGCCGCCTCGAGCACGTCCTCCCCGTCGAGCACCGCGTACCCCTCCCGGAAGTACAGCCGCGCGATCCCCGCCCCCGCGATGAGCTTCGCGCACGGCGGGCACGGGAAGTCGGTGACGTACATGACCGCGCCCTCGGTCGCCCGGCCCGCCCGCGCGGCGTCGGCGATGAGGCGCGCCTCGGCGTGGGTCGCCGTCGACAGCCCGAGGTGCACGCCCTTGAAGAAGTTCGCGCGCGGGTCGCCGGCCGCGTACGGGGCGCGCGGGTGCGGGTGGTGCTCGTTCGCGGCCGCCTCGACGTGCCCGTCGGCGAACCGGATCGCCGCGCCGACCTGGCGCCACCAGTCCGTGCTCGTCGCCGCCGCGCTCTCGGCCGCGCCGGCGATGTCCCACATGACGTCCTCGACGTCGACCGTCCGCACGGCGCGCGGCTCGAGCATCCGCACGCTGCGGGTCTTGTCCCAGCGCAGGAACGTCGTGGCGTAACGGACCTCGCAGCGGGAGAAGAACCGCTCGACGACCTGGTGGCTGACGTCCTCGTCGGGCAGGACGAGCGACGGCCCGGTCGCCGCGAGCGCCGCCGCGTCGACCTCCTCGAGCACGTCGACCGAGGAGCAGATGCCCCACGCGCCGAGCGCGGCCGCCGCCAGCGCCGGGTCCAGCGCGCGGATGTCCTTCGCCAGCGGCCGGTAGTCGCTGTACAGCGAGCGGCCCATGACGTACATCGCGCGCCCGCGGCCGTGGGCGTCGAGGAACCGCCGGTACCCCTCGTGGAGGACCGGCACGTACGCGACGACGACCTCCGTCATCCCCGCTTGAGGATGCTGTCGATGAGGCCCGGCAGGACCTCCGCCAGCTTCGGGCCGAGCCGGTCGCCCAGGTGCATGTACATCTGGCGGATCCGCTCGGACGTCGTGACCGAGGCCTGGCGCTCGAGCACGGCCAGGCGGCCGCAGTGCTCGAGCAGCGCCTCCTGCTCGGCCTCGCTGTACCCGTGGTCCTCGGTGAGGACGAGCACGTCGGGCGAGACGGCCTTGATGAGCCCCCACCGCGGGTCGTCCTCGCGCTTGAGGTAGACGAGGTCGACGGGGCGCTGGTAGGCGAGCAGCTGCAGGCGCTCGTCCTCGGGGACCATCGGCCGGTCCGGCCCCTTGCGGCGCCGGATCTTCTCGTCGCTGTCGACCCCGACGACGAGGATGTCGCCGAGCTCCTTCGCCTTGGCCAGGTACCGGACGTGGCCGAGGTGGATGAGGTCGAACGAGCCCGACGTGAGGACGATCCGCTGGTTGAGCCCCTTGAGGTGCTCGACCGTGCGCGCCATCTCGTCGAGCGACGAGACGCACCGCTCCTCGAACGACGCGTTGGGGCTGAGGATGCCGCTGAGAGTGGCCATGGGAGATCGGGCGCTGGACGCGGGATTGGCACGATAGCCGCCGCCGCGGCCGGCGCTAGGGTCAACGGCCCCGAGCCATGCCGAACTATCTCCCATATTCCGAACGCCGGGCGAGCACGGCCTACCGGGATCTGCTGCGCACGATCCGCGAGTCGGGCGTCCGCGTGGCGACGAAGCAGGGCGAGGACGCGCTCGCGGTCGCCGGGGTCCAGATGCGCTTCCCGATGGAGCACGGCGCCGCGGTGATCACCGAGCGCTCGATCAAGGGCTTCGTCCACAAGGCGATCGGCGAGCTGTGCGCGTTCATCAACGGCGCCCGGACGCTCGACGAGCTGCGCGAGTTCGGCTGCGACTGGTGGGACGCGTGGGCGACGCCCGAGAAGTGCGAGCCGCGCGGGCTGGAGCCCGGCGACCTCGGCCCCGGCTCCTACGGCCACGCGTTCCGCAACTTCACGACGAACCTCGACAGCCGCACCGACCCCGGGTTCGACCAGCTCGCCCACCTCATCCGCAAGCTCCAGGACCTGCCGCTCGACCGGACCGCGGTGATGAGCCCGTGGATCCCGAACGCCAACCACCGCGAGTACGGGGTCAAGTCGCGCAACACGATCGCGCCGTGCCACGGCTGGGTCCACGCGCTCGTCTACAACGACAAGCTCCACCTCATCCACAACCAGCGGTCCGGCGACACGCCGGTCGGGGTGCCGTCGAACATGGCCCAGTACACGGCGCTCGGGCTGATGATCGAGCAGCTCACCGGCTATGAGTTCGTCGAGTACGTGCACTGGATCCAGCACGCGCACATCTACGCCAACCAGCTCGAGCACGTCGACGAGATGCTCACGCGCGAGCCGCGCCGGCTGCCGACGCTGCAGCTCACCGAGGCGGGGCGCCGGGTGCAGGACATCCACGACTTCCGCGCCGAGCACTTCGAGCTCCTCGACTACGACCCGCACCCCCCGATCCGCGACATCCCCGTCCTGACGTGATCGCGCTCGTGGTCGCGCACAGCCGCAACCGGTGCATCGGGGCAGGCGGCGACCTGCCGTGGCGGCTGCCCTCCGACCTGCGGCGCTTCAAGGAGATCACGACCGGCGGGACGGTCGTGATGGGCCGGCGCACCTGGGAGTCGCTGCCGGCCCGGTTCCGCCCCCTGCCCGGGCGGCGCAACCTCGTCCTCAGCCGCGACCCGGCGTTCCGCGCCGACGGCGCCGAGGTGTTCGCCGACCTGGACAGCGCGCTCGACGCCTGCGACGGCGACTGCTTCGTCATCGGCGGCGGCACCGTCTACGAGCAGGCGCTCGGCCGCGCCGACCGCGTCTACGCGACGTACGTCGACGCGGACGTCGAGGGCGACACGTTCTTCCCCGAGCTGGCGGAGTCCGACTGGCGCGTCACGGAGGAAAGCGCCACGATCGCCGAGAACGGCCATGAGCTCACGTTCCGCGTCCTCGACCGCCGCTGACCGCCTCTACCACCTCGAGGCCGCGCGCTCGGAGGAGCAGCGGGCGCGGATGGAGCGCCTGGAGGCCGAGGGGATCTGCGTGTTCTGCGCCGAGCACGCCGAGCAGCCGATCGAGCACCGCGGCGAGCACTGGTACGTGACCCGCAACCGCTTCCCGTACGCGGGGACCGTCGCGCACTTCCTCATCGTCCCGTTCCGCCACGTCACGGCGTTCGACGAGCTGCCCGACGAGGCAGGCGCCGAGCTGTGGGCGATCAAGCGGATGCTCAAGGAGCGGCTCGCGCCGCTCGCGACCGCGACCGTCGAGCGCAGCGGCGACATGCGCTTCAACGGCGGCAGCGTCGCGCACCTGCACACGCACTTCGTCGCGCTCGACCCCGACCCGGAGAGGACCGTGCGGTTCCGGGTCAGCGCGCACGGGCGCGACGAGCGGTAGCCCGCGCCCGTCGTCGCGCCGCCCGCGAGCAGGCGTGGATCGTCACCGCGGGCGCGGTGTGACGTGCTCGCCGGCGACGAGGCGGTGGAACGTCCGCCGCGAGGGGTCGTGGGCGACGTGCGGGCGCCAGAGGTCCGGCCGGGCGCCGAGCCACGACGCGAGCGCGCGGCTCGGCGCCGACCAGATCCCGCCCGGCGGGCAGCGGCGGCCGGGTCACGCCGCCACCGCCGCCGGGCGTCCCCGCAGCAGGGCCGCGGGGTTGTCCTCGACGACCGCTCGCCGGAGGAGACGATCGAGCGGCCTGGGCTCCGCGAAGGGCCAGTCGGAGCCGTGGACCATCCGGTCCCGTCCCACGGCCCGGACCGTCGCGTCGATCGCGACCGGCCCGTACGAGGAGGTGTCGAAGAACGTCAGCGGATCGTCGAGCGCCGTCCGGGCGGCGGCGGGGTCGACCCGGACCGCGAGGCGCTCGGCGTGCAGCGGCCCGAGCCCCGCGAGCGCCGCGAACACGACCCGCAGGCGCGGGTGCGCGCGCCGGCCGTGCAGCGCCCACGCGTGCCACGCGGCCGCGAGCGACGCGGTGTAGGACGTCATCGCCGGCTGCCACGCGCCCGCGGGCGCCGCGCCGGGATGGACGAACAGCGGCGCGCCGCGCTCGGCGAGGCGCTCGAGCAGGGGTCCGGCGCGGTCGACGGCGCCGGGCGTGGCGAGGGCGTCGGCGGGCAGCACGATGCCGACCCGGCCGCGGTCGAGCGCGGCGTCGACGTCGGCCGGCTCCGCGTCGGCGAGCGGCAGCGACCCCCACGCGGGCAGCGCGCCCGGCAGGCCGTCGGCGTCCTCGTCCCAGGCGGCGATCAGCGCGCGCGCCTCGTCGGCCGGAAGGTGCTCGACCCCGAGCGCGCTCGACAGCGCGACGACCGCCGTGTCCACGCCGAGGTCGCCGAGCACGGCGACGCGCCGCTCGGCGTCGTGCGGCTCGGCCGGCAGCGCGTACGGCGCCTCGCCGGCGAGCTCGAGCCACCAGCCGCCGTCGCGCGCCCGCAGCCGCGGCGGCGCGTCCCGGCGCGCGAGCGCCGTGTACAGGCCCTCGGTCCACAGGTGCTGATGGACGTCAATGCGGGTCACGGGACCGCCACCTCCTGGTCGATGCGCTCGCCGCGGATGAGCGCGGAGATCCGCTCGCGGAAGGCGACGAGCTCGGGCGCCGCGCGGAGGCTCGGCTCGCGCGGCTCGTCGGCGAGCGGCGTCCGCTCGTCGTGGATGATCCGGCCGGGGCGCGGGCTCATGACGAGCACGCGGGTGCCGAGGAACACCGCCTCCTCGACGCTGTGGGTGATGAGCAGCGCGGTCCGCCCCGACCCGCGCCAGATCCGGTGCAGCTCGAGCTGCATCTCCTCGCGGGTGAGCGCGTCGAGCGCGCCGAACGGCTCGTCGAGCAGCATGAGCCGCGGCTCGCCGGCGAGCATCCGCGCGATCTGGCAGCGCTGCTGCATGCCGCCGGACAGCTCGTACGGCCGCGCGTCGGCGAAGTCGAGCAGGCCGACGGCCTCGAGGTGCGCGTCGGCCACGGCGCGGCGCGCGCGCCGGTCCGCGCCGCGCATCCGCGGCCCGAACGCGACGTTGTCGCGCACCGTCAGCCACGGGTACAGGTTCGGCTGCTGGAACACGACGCCGCGGCTCGGGTCCGGGCCGTCGACCGGCACGCCGTCGACGGTCACCGTCCCCTCGCTCGGCCGCTGGAAGCCGGCCAGCAGCGAGAGGAGCGTCGACTTGCCGCAGCCGGAGGGACCGACGACGGCGACGAGCTCGCCGCCGTCGATCCGCAGATCGAGCGGACCGAGCGCCTCGACCGCCGGGCGGCGGCCGCCACCGTAGCGGTGGCGGACGCCGGTCAGCTCGACGTTCATTCCTTCGCCACCTCCGCGGCGAACTGCGGCTTGACCGCGTCCGCGTAGAACTGCTCGTCCTGGGTGCGCGGGATCTGCCCGAGCTCCTTGTTGAACGCCGCGGTCTCGAACAGGGCCTTGCCGACCCCGCCCCCCAGCGCGTCGGGCGCGACCTGCTCGGAGGCGTCGAGGAAGATGAGGTCGCCCATCTGCCGCTCGGCCTCCTCGGGCTCGAGGTTCAGCTCGGCCGCGACGGCGGCCGCCGCCTCGTCGGGGTCGGACTTGATGAGCTTCACCGCCCGGTCCTGCTGGGCGACCCATGTCCTCACCGCGCCCGGGTACTGCTCCGCGAACTCGTTCGCCACCACGGCGAGGTCGTAGGTCGTCTTGCCCTGCTTCGCGAGCTGCCCGGAGTCCACGAGCAGCTTGCCGCCGTCCTCGACGAGCTGCGCGAGCACCGGGTTCCACACGTAGGCGGCGTCGATGTCGCCGCGCTTCCACGCCGCGGCGATGTCCGGCGGCTCGGCGTCGACGATCTTGACGTCCTTCTGCTGCAGGCCGGCGTCCTCGAGCGCGGCGAGCAGGCTGTAGTGCGCGGTCGACGCGAGCGGCGCGGCGATCTTCTTGCCCTTCAGCCCGGCGACGCTGCCGACGTCGCCGCGGACGACGAGCGCCTCCGCCTTGCCGATGACGTCGTGGATCCACGGCACCTGGTACGCGAGCGGCTGGCTCAGGCCGCGGGCGACCGGGCTGGACCCGGCGAGGCCGATGTCGACGCTGCCGGCGGCGATCGCCTCGTTGACCGACCCGCCCGAGTCGAACTGCTTCCACTCGATCTGCGTGTCGGGCAGCGCCTCTTCCAGCCACCCCTTGTTCTTGACGATGAGGTCGCCGTTCGGGATCGCCTGGTAGGCGATGACGATGCGCGCGGGCGCGGCGCTCTCGGCGGCGCCGCCCGACGCGGACTCGCCCGCGGTCGCCGTGCTGTCGTCGTCACCGCACGCGGCGGCGAACGCGGCGAGCGAGGCGAGCAGCAGTGCGAGCAGGAGCGTTCGTGGCTTCATGCCTTTCCTTTCCATGGGACGACGCGGCGCTCGGCCGCCTTGACGAGCTGGTCGAGCAGGAGCGCGGTGAGCCCGATCACGACGATGCAGAGCACCGCCACGTCGGTCTGCTGGAACTTCTTCGTGCTCCACGCCAGGCCGCCGATGCCGGGGATGCCGTCGACGGTCTCGGCCGCGACGATCGTGGTCCACGCGAAGCCGATCGCCAGGCGCGTGCCGGTGAACACCTCGGGCAGCACGCTCGGGAGCTGCACGTGGCGCAGCACCTGCAGGCGCCCGGCGCCGAGCGCCCGGGCGGCGTGGACGCGGTCGGCGCGGATCGCCTGGACGCCGCCGACGACGGAGAGGGCGATCGGCGGGAACGCGGTCAGGAAGAGCAGCCAGATCTTCGACGCGTTGCCGATGCCGAACCAGATGATCAGCAGCGAGAAGTAGGCGAGCGGTGGCAGCGAGCGCAGGAACGTCACGTACGGCTCGGCGATGACCTGGAACGGCCGGACGGTGGCGAGCAGCAGGCCGATGACGACGCCGGCGACGATCGCCAGGCCGACGCCCGCGCCGATGCGGCCGAGGCTCGCGAGGAGGTGCTCGTGCAGGTAGTGGCCGCTCAGGCCGATCTGCCCGTCGTGGACGGTCTCGGACTCGACGAAGCGCGCCCAGACCTGGTCGGGGTCGGGGACGAAGAGGTCCGACCACACGTCGAGCTCGGCGACGATCCACCACGCGGCGAGGAACACCGCGAGCGACAGCAGCCGCGCGCCGGCGCGGCGGGCGCCGCCCCGGGCGCGCGCCCGCCCCGCCGCGGCCACCCGGGCCCCGCCGCGCGCCGGCGCCGTGACCGGCGCCGCGCTCACGCGTGGGCCCTCCGCCCGGCCGCGGCGGCCACGGTCGCGCGCAGCGCCCACGCGTTGCGCTCCACCCAGGCGTCGAGCAGCGCGTCGGGGTCGACGAGGTCGGCCTCGGAGACGACGATCGCGGCGGTCGGCGTCGTCGCGCCGAGCTCGAGCAGCAGCGGGCGCAGGTGCACGTCGGCCGCCAGGCCGTGCGCGCCGCCCGCCTGGACCATGAGCGGCACCGCGACGACGCCGTCGAGCGCGCCGGGCGGCAGGCCGTCGAGGACGGTCTTCAGCAGGCCCGTGTAGGTGGCCTTGAACGTCGGGCTGGCGACGACCGCGACGTCGGCGGACGCGAGCTCGGCGCGCGCCTCGTCGAGCTCGCCGCCGGCGAGCGCGAGGTCGACGAGCGTGGCGGTCGCCGCGCCGACCTCGCCGCCGATCCGCTCGGCGGCGCGCTGGGCGAACGCGGCGGTGCGCGAGCCCGGCCGCGGGTTGCCGCTGATCGCGACGACGCGCACGCCCATCAGGCCGCCACCGGGGTGCGGTCCTGCGCGCCGGTGCCGGCGAGGCCGCGGGCGCGGAGCACCGGCAGCAGCCCCTCGCCGACCCGGTAGGCCTCCTCGAGGTGCGGATAGCCGGAGAGCACGAACTCGTCGATGCCGAGGTCGTGGTACTCGGCGATCCGGTCGGCGACCTCCTCGTGGCTGCCGACGAGCGCGGTGCCCGCGCCGCCGCGGACGAGCCCGACGCCCGCCCACAGGTTCGGCGAGACCTCGAGGCCGTCGGTGCGCCCGTTGTGGAGCGCGACCATCCGCCGCTGGCCCTCGGACTGCGACTGCGACAGCCGCGCCTGCGCGCGGGCGATCGCCTCGGGGTCCAGGCCGGCGAGCAGCCGGTCCGCCTCCGCCCACGCCTCCTCGGACGTGTCACGCGTGATGACGTGCAGGCGGATGCCGAACCGGACGACGCGCCCGGCGCGGGCGGCGGCCGCGCGCACGCGGTCGAGCTTCTCGGCGACCTGCGCCGGCGGCTCGCCCCACGTCAGGTAGACGTCGACGTGGCGCGCGGCGACCTCGATCGCCGGGCCCGACGAGCCGCCGAGGTAGATCTCGGGAAGCTCCGGCGGGTCGGGCAGGTGGGCGCCCTCGACACGGATGTGCTCCCCGGCGAAGTCGGTCTCGCCGGCGAACACCGAGCGGAACACGTGGAGGAACTCGCCCGCGTGGGCGTAGCGCTCGTCCTTGGTGGTGAAGTCGCCGTAGCGGCGCTGCTCGGGGTCCTCGCCGCCGACGACGATGTTGAGCTTCAGCCGCCCGCCCGAGATCCGCTGGTAGGTGGCGGCCATCTGGGCGGCGAGCGTCGGCGACAGGAACGTCGGCCGGAACGCGACGAGGAAGCCGAGCCGCTCGGTCTGCTGGGTCAGCGCCGCGGTGAGGATCCACGGGTCCGGGCACCAGCTCGAGATCGGCGTCAGCGCCGCCTCGAAGCCGGACTGCTCGGCTGCGCGCGCGACCTGCCCGAGGTAGGCGAGGTCGGCGACGCGCTGGTCGTGCCCGCGCTCCTCACCCGGGCGCCGGCTGACGGCGTCGCCGTGGCTGAGGTCGCTGCGCGAGTCGCCGGTGGTCGGCAGGAACCAGTGGAGCTTGACGGCCATCGCTCAGCCCTCCAGGTGGACGACGTCGCGGTCGACGATGTCCTCGAACTTCACGGGGCTCGGCAGGACCTTCTCCTCGGTGAGCAGGTCCGCGAGCTTCTGCTGGCGGTCGACGATCGCGTCGTCGAGCGGGACGATGTCCGACGCCTTGACGCGCGCCGCCTTGCGGGTGATCTCCTTCGGCAGGCCGGAGTCCTTCGCCCACGCGTCACCCCACTCGTCGGGGTGCTCGCCGGCCCACTGCCACGCCTTGCTCAGGCGCTGCACGTAGTCGGCGATCGCCGCGCGCTTGGCCTCGTCCTCGAGCGCCTTGGCGGACGCGATCTCGAAGCCGAGGCCGGCCTCGTCGGGCTCGCCGCCGGTGATGACGCGCGCGCCGTCCGCGATCGCCTGGAGCGTGAACGGGTCCCAGATCGTGAGCGCGTCGACCTTGCCCGCGCTGAACGCGGCGAGCGCGTCGGCGGGCGCGAGGAACACCGGCGTGATGTCGCCGGCGCCCAGGCCGGAGCGCTTGAGCGCGTTGAGCAGCAGGCCGTGGGCGGAGCTGCCCTTCGGCACCGCCACCTTCCTGCCCTTCAGGTCCTCGACCCTCCGGATCGGCGAGTCGGGCTTGACGAGGATCGAGTTCTCCTGCGAGTCGCGCTCCTTGACCGCCGCGATCACCTTGAAGTCCGAGCCGGCGGCGGCGCCGAAGATCGGCGGCGTGCTGCCGACCCACGCGAGGTCGATCTTGTCGGCGCCGGCCGCCTCGACGAGCGGCGGGCCGAACTGGAACACCGAGAACTCGACGTCGTACGGCGCGTCCTCCAGCGCACCGGTGCGCTCGAGCACGGCGCGGATGCCGTCCTTCTGGACGCCGACGCGCAGCGTGACGCCCGAGAGGTCGGGCTTGCCGTCACCGGCCGCCGCGGTCGCCTGGTTGTCGTCGTCGCTGCCGCACCCGGCGAGGACCGCGGCCGCGAGGACGAGCAGGGTGATGAGCTTTCTCATCTGGGCTCCTTGGGGTCGTGGTCGTGCACGCCGAGGCGCGCGAGGAGATCGGTGCGCCGGGCGACGAGCTCCGGGTCGTCGCGGCGGCGCGGTCGGGGAAGGTCGAGGCGCTCGTCGTAGGCGATGCGGCCGCCGTCGATGAGCAGCGTGCGGTCGGCGAGCAGCAGCGCCTCCTCGACGTCGTGCGTGACGAGCAGGACGGCCGGGCGGTGGCGGCGCCACAGCTCGCTGACGAGCTCCTGGGCGGAGATGCGGGTGAGCGCGTCGAGGGCGCTGAACGGCTCGTCGAGCAGGAGGAGGTCGGGCTCGCGCACGAGCGCGCGGGCGAGCGCGACGCGCTGGCGCTGGCCGCCGGAGAGCTGGCGCGGCCAGGCATCCTCGCGGCCGCGCAGGCCGACCTCGCCGAGCGCCGCGCGCGCCCGCCCTTCGGGGTCGGGGCCGCGGAGGCCGAGCGCGACGTTCTCGAGCGCCGTCCGCCACGGCAGCAGGCGCGGGTCCTGGAAGACGACCGCCGGCGCCGAGCCGGAGGCGACGTCGCCGGTGAAGCCCCGGTCCAGGCCGGCGAGCAGGCGCAGCAGCGTCGTCTTGCCCGACCCGGAGTGCCCGAGCACCGCGACGAACTCGCCCGGCGCGATGTCGAGGTCGACGCCCTCGAGCACGACGGCGTCGCCGAAGCGGCGGCCGGCGCCGCGCAGGCGCACGACCGGCTCGGCGGCGGCAACCGCCGCGCTCACGGCCGGCCCCCGTCGGCGCGCCAGCGCAGCGCGCGGCGCTCGAACGCGCGGACGATCGCGTCGGTGATGAGGCCGAGCGCCGCGTACGCGAGCAGGCCGACGACGATCACGTCGGTCCGCAGGAAGTCCCGCGCGTTGTTGATCATGTAGCCGAGGCCCTCGCTCGCGTTGATCTGCTCGGCGACGATGAGCGCGAGCCACGCGACGCCGAGCGACTGGCGGAAGCCGACGAGCGCCCCGGGCGTCGCGCCGGGGGCGATGACGTGCCGGACCTGCTCGACGCGGGTCAGGCGCAGCGTCGTGGCGACCTCGCGCAGGTCGGGGTCGATGCCGCGCAGCGCGGCGACGAGGTTGAGGTAGAGCGGGATGACGACGCCGAGCGCGACGAGCGCGACCTTCGGCGTCTCGCCGATCCCGAACCACAGGATGAACAGCGGCACGAGGCCGAACAGCGGCAGCGTGCGGATCATCTGCATCGGCGGGTCGACGACCGCGTCGCCGACCCGGGTCAGGCCGGCGATCGTGCCGAGGACGAGCGCCGCTGCGGTGCCGATCGCCAGGCCGGCCATCGCGCGGCGCAGCGAGACGAGCAGCGCCTCGGGCAGCTCGCCGGTCGTCGTCAGCTCCCACGCGGTGGCGAGGATCACCGACGGCGCCTCGAGCGTCCGCTCGGGCAGCACGCCGGTCACCGACGCGAGCTGCCAGAGGGCGAGGATCGCGAGGGGGCTCAGGACGCGCGGCGAGAGCCGGACGCGGAGCGGTCCGCGCGAGGGCGCGGCGGCGAGCGGTGCGGTGGCTGCGGGACTCGTGGTGGCCATCTCGAAGGGACGACAAGAGATACCACATTGTCGATCAACTTTGTCCAGATTCGATGAGGACCCTGCGACCGAGCCGCGAGCGAGGCGGGCGATAGACTGTCGGCTCCTCGGGGCGTGGCGCAGCCTGGTAGCGCGCACCGTTCGGGTCGGTGAGGTCCCCGGTTCAAATCCGGGCGCCCCGATTTCCTCTCAGCTCGCCGACGCGGCCCCGGCCCGGCCGCGCAAGACACCGACCCCACCCACCCCGGTGAGGTCCCCGGTTCACATCCGGGCGCCCCGATTTCCTCTCAGCTCGCCGACGCGGCCCCGGCCCGGCCGCAGCCTGGCACCCCCGCCAGACCTACGCCGACGCGTCGCGTCGCACCGGTCCCGCGCATAGGGTGCGGCGCCATGCGCATGCACAAGGTCGTGCTCGCGTCGCTCTGCGGCCTCCTCGCCTGGGCCGCCCCCGCCGACGCGCAGTCAAGGAAGACCACACCACAGATCAAGGTCGTCACGTCGAAGACGGTGTCGACGCCGGTGAAGGAGCCCTCCGCGTTCGGCGAGACCTTCGAGGAGCGCTCGCTCGTCAGGGCGCGCTGCAGTCGCGGGCAGCTCCCGCTCGCGCTCGGCATCGCGTCGGCGACCCATCCGCTCGCCTCGCAGGATCTCGGCACGGCGGGGATGAGCGTCTACGCCTCCGGGCCGGCGGGGACCGCGCGGACGCGGCTGCAGGCCCTGTGCGTGCGCGGCGGCCGCGCCCCCACGTACACCGGCAGGTCGGTGCGCCTCGGCGCGACGGGCCAGGGGACCGCGGTGAAGGCGACGGTGTCGTGCCGGACCGGCCAGGTCGCGCTCGGCGCCGCGCTCGCCCACGGGCACGCGCCCGCCTTCGGCTCCTACATGTCGGCGCCGGACGGCACACGGCGGTGGGAGTACGTCGCGCAGATCCCCGAGTCGGTCGTCGCCCAGCTCGGCGGGAACGTGAGCTCGCTCGGCTACCCGCGCGTCGCGTGCGTCCGCGCGACGGGCGTGTCGACGGTGGAGTTCCGGGGCGTCGTGACGCCGTCGATGCCGGCCGAGGGCACCGTGACCTGCCGGCGCGGGCGGGTGCTGGGCTGGGGCGTCCAGCTCCCCCGGCACGCCACCCGGCCGGCCGGCGACGGCTCGTGGGCGATCCCGACGATCGAGCGCGCCCGCTTCGACGGCGCGCGCGCGATGTCGTTCCGCTTCAACGGCGCGAGCGGCGACCCGAGCGGCGCGCAGGTCCGCGCGGTCGTGATCTGCGGCACGCTGCCGAAGGGCTGACCCGCTACCCGTGGCGCTCTGCCTGGACGGCCGGCGGCGCCGGCCGTCCCAGGCGGTAGCCCTGGCCCCAGCCGACGCCGAGCTTGCGCAGCTCGGCGATCTGCGCATCGGTCTCCAGGCCCTCGGCGACGATCTCGGTGCCGGTCTCGCGCGCGTAGGCGATGAGCGCGCTCGTCAGGGCGCGCTGCGTGCGGCTCGCGGTGATGTCGCGCGTCAGCGCGCCGTCGATCTTGATGAGCTCCGGCGCCAGGCGGACGATGTGGCGCAGGCTCGCGAACCCGGCGCCGGCGTCGTCGATCGCCACCCGCACCCCCTGGCGGCGCAGGCGCGCGAGCGCCTGGCCCATCTGCTCGTAGTCGTCGATCGGCGCGTGCTCGGTGATCTCGATGACGACCCGGCCGGCCGCGCGCGTCCGGCTGACCGCCTCGAGCAGCTCCGTCGTCGCGGCGGTCGCCGGCGACACGTTCACGGTCAGGAACGTCGTCGGCGCGAGCGACGGCAGCAGGGCGAGGGCCGACTCGACGGCGGCCATCTCGAGCTCGGCGAGCAGCCCGACCTCGGCGGCCTCGGCGAACCAGACGTTCGGCGGCTGCTGCGGCTCGAGATGGAAGCGCGAGAGCGCCTCGTACCCGACGGCGCGCCGCCGGCCGAGCTCGCAGATCGGCTGCAGCACCATCTCGAGCAGCCCCTCCTCGATGGAGCGCCGGATGCGCGAGGCGATCCCGTCGCGCTCGCGCCGCGCCCGCTCGTCGCGGGCCCACTGGTCGCTGAGCTCGCCGACGACGCTGCTCGTGACCGCCCGCGACAGCGTCGCCTCGCCCCGGGCGGTGCGGTGGATCGCGTCGAGGATCTCCTCGGTCGCGGTGCCCTTGACGACGTAGCCGGCAGCGCCCGCCCGCAGCATCTCGACGACGGTCTCGCGGTCCTCCATCCCCGACAGGGCCACGACCCGCGTCCCGTCGAGCGACGCGCGGATCCGGCGCGTCGCGTGGACGCCGCCCCCGCCGGGCATCGCCACGTCGAGCACGCAGACGTCGGGCCGGTGCTCGACCGCGGCGGCCACCGCCGCCTCCGCATCGCCGACCGACGCGACGAGCTCGAGGCCCTCGTCGGACGCGACGAGCGCGTCCAGGGCCGCCCGCATGGCTGGATCGTCCTCCGCGATGAGGATGCGCATCCGGCGCTGTCTGATCCGCTGGCCCATCCGCCCCCTTCGAACCCCGCCGACGCGCGGCGCGGCCACGAGGTTTACCAGATCCGGGTGACGAGGCCGAACGGCCGTGGACGTTCGTCGGTGCCGACCTTTTCCCCGCAACGTGCGGGATCGGCGTCGCGGGAGCCCTGGACGGCGGCGGCCGGACGCGTGTAGCGTCGAGCACAAGAGATCACCCGGTGATCTCGGATTGTCAAGGCCGACCCAGAAGGCGGGGACGTGCAAGCGCCCTGCCGGACAGGCCGACTGAGACGACACGGAGGCCGCTCCTCGGAGCGGCCTTCGTCGTCCTCGGCCTCTCGCCGGCGTTCGTCTGCTCCGCGGTCCCGGCCTGCAGAGCGTCGTCCGCGCCGGTTCTCGGTGGCACGGGCCGGCGCGCTCGGCTCCTGTCGCTCCGGGCGCGACCGAGGCGAGGGCGCGAGCGACGGCGAGCGAGAAGCGAGCCGCACTCCCACCTCCTGACCTGCGGCCGTTCGGGACCGGCCGCAGCCCGGCGCTACCGACATCGCGCGGAGCGCGCGCAACCCGCCTCCGCCGAACCCGGCCGCAGAGCCCGCCGCGGCCACCGCCGGCCGCCCCGCGACCTGGGCCCGCTAGCGCTCGCCCGCGCCCGCGACGGCCTTGAAGTACCGCACCGCCAGGCCGGTGACGAGCGTCTGGAACGCGGTCTCGACCGAGACGCCCTCGGACCTCGCGTAGTCGAGCAGCCCTTGCACCTCGATGTCCGTGCTCTGCGCGATCACGTCGTCGACCAGGTCGGGATGCCGGTCGGCGAAGTACGCGCCGATGGAGTAGAGGCTCGTGTCGGTGAGCGAGGCGAGGAAGTCGCCCTCGGGCTCGCCCGCGTCCTGTCCCGCGCGCCTACTTGCCGCCACCGAGCAAGCCGTTGACGAGGTCGTTCAGCGCCTTGTTCGTCCCCTCGACGACCTGCCCGACGCCCTCGACGGTCTGGGTCACCGGGTCGCTCGGGGGCGGGGCCGGCTGCGTCCCGGCCGTCTGATCGCCGCCCTGCTGCGGGAGGAGGTTCGGCAGCAGGCGCGGCGTCTGCTGCTGGCCGCCGGTGGAGCCCGACCCGCCGGAGCCGGAGTTGGACCCGCCGCTCGAGCCCGACCCGCCCGACGTCTCGCCGCCGACGCTGCGGGTGACGCGGTCGACGGTGTCGCGGACGGGGGCCGGCGACGGCGCCGGCGCGCTCGTCGCGGGCGCGGCCGACGACGGCCGGCCGGCGTTCGGGTCGTTCGGCGCGCCGGTGTCGACGCCGCGGGTCCCGGTCGCGGGCGCGGCGCCCGAGGCGCTCCCGCCGCGCGACCTGCGCGAGCGCGAGCGCGAACGGGACCGGCGCGCGGGGCGCCGCTCGGCGCGCGTCTTCGTCGTCGCGACGGGCCTGGGCGCGACGGGGGCGGCCGCCGCGGGCGCGGCGGCCCGGGAGGCCGTCGTCGCTCCGCCCGGGCCGCCGCCGGCGTCCCGGGAGACGCGTTCGAGGACCGAGCCGCTGTCGAGCGCGGCCGCGGTGCCCGGCGAGTTGCTCGCGGCGCCCGCGCCGACCCCGGCGACGACGATCGTCGCGGCGGTCGCGGCGGCCTTGCCCCAGGAGGACACGACGCCCGGGTCGACGCTGCTGGCGTGCGCCGACCAGACCGCCACCGAAGAGGACACGTCGGGCGCCGAGCCCCCGCCGCCGCCCAGGCCGGCGTCGCCGCCGCCGGCGAGCTTGCGCTTGAGGAACGCCGGCAGCGGCAGCAGGCTCGCGATCTTCGCCCGCAGCGGGGTCGGCGCCAGGTCGGCGGCGTCGAGGCCGCACATGCGGGCGTGGCGCAGGCACGGCTGGCAGTACGAGACGTGGCGGGCCAGGCGGCGCCGGTCGCGCGCGCCGAGCTCGCTGCCCGACGCGGTCGCGATGATGCCCTGCACGCGGCGGCAGCGCTCGCCGGTGACGAGCTGCTCGTACTCCTCGGTCAGCCGCCGGCGGGCACGGAAGAGCGTCGACTCGACGGCGGGCCGCGTCATCCCGAGCCGCTCGCCGATCTCGCGGTACGAGAGCCCCTCGAGCTCGCGCATGACGAGGATCTCGTGGTGGGTCTCGCTCAGGCCGCCGAACGCGCCGCGCAGGTGGTCGAGCGACTGCTTGTTCTCGACCGCGACGTCGGGCTGCGGGTCCTTCGTGACGAGCTTGCCGTAGTCGGCGGTGGCCAGCCCGCCGTCCTCGGCGTCGTAGGAGACCTCCTCGGCGCGGCGCGACCGGCGGAACTGGTCGATGCACGCGTTCTTGGCGATCTCGTAGACCCACGGCTTGAACGCGATCGGCCGGTCGGTCTCGCGCATCCGGCGCAGCGCGGACATGAAGACGTCCTGGGTGACGTCCTCGGCGCGGGCGTGGTCGTGGACCATCCCCTGCACGTACGCGGCGATACGGCGGTGGTAGCGACGGTAGAGCCGCTCGAACGCGCGGTCGTCCCCCGCGCGCACCTGCGCGACGAGATCCTGGTCGGAGATGTCGTCCCCGTCCCGTCTCAGCGACGTGACGGCCGGAGCTGTACTGATAGCCATTCCCCCATGTGCGCCGCTCGTCCGAAGGGCGCGGCCCGCTTCCATCGAACTCTAGCGTTCACACGAGGTCCCATGCCGCACATCGACGAGCTCATCGACGCGCTCGACCACCTGCTCACCCCCGAGTCCTTCGAGGATTATGGGCCGAACGGCCTGCAGGTACCCAATTCGAACCGCTCGCACACGGTCGACACGGTGGCGACCGGCGTGTCGGCGAGCGCCGAGCTGTTCGAGCGCGCGGCCGCCGAGGGAGCGCAGCTCGTGCTCGTCCACCACGGGCTCTGGTGGCGCGGGATGCCGCAGCACATCGACCGCGCGCTGTACCGCCGGCTCAAGCCGCTGTTCGACCACGACATGGCGCTCGCCGCCTACCACCTGCCGCTCGACGCGCACCCCGAGGTCGGCAACAACGCGCTCCTGGCCAAGGAGCTCGGCCTCGTCAGCGTGCGGCAGTTCGCGACGATCGGCGCGGCCGGCCGGTTCCCCGGCGACGACGGCATCACGGCCGCCGAGCTCGCCGGGCGCGTCCGCGACGTGACCGCCCGCGAGCCGCTCGTCCTGGACTTCGGACCGGAGCGGATCCGCTCGCTGGCGATCGTCTCGGGCGGCGCGCCCGACCACCTCCGCGACGCGATCGCCGAGGGCCACGACGCGTTCCTGACCGGCGAGCCGGCGGAGCGGGTCTTCACGCAGGCGCGCGAAGCGCGCATCCACTTCGTCGCCGCGGGGCACTACGCCACAGAGACGTTCGGCGTGCGTGCTCTGGGTGACCTGCTCGCCGACCGCTTCGCCATCCGGCACGTGTTCATCGACGACCCGAATCCCATCTGAGGTCGGACCTCGGTCCAGTGGTTTGAGATCGTCCGACCGGACCGCTATATGTGCCGTACGTCGCAATCGACCCCTGGAGGTCTCTCCGATGGCCAATCACCTCACCCCGACGGAGCTGGCTCGCGAGTCCGGCCTGGAGCGTAGGGACGTGATCGCGAAGTGCATGGAACTCGGGGTGCCGATCTTCCAGGGACGGATCGACAAGACGCTGTTCCTCGCCAGCCTGCGCGAGGAGTCGCGTGAGGAGGAGCCGGTCCGGGCGTAGCCGCGCCGACGAGGTCGACTTCAGACGGTCTCCGAACCCCTAGGATGCGGACCCACGGAGAGGGTCCGTAGGAGGAGGAAAGAGGAGACCATGGAGGCCACGACCGCACCGTCGACCGTCGAGTCGACGGCGTCGAAGACGATTGCCGACCTGCTGCCCAAGGCGGCCGCGAAGTACGCCGGCCGGGTGGCGGTGAAGTTCAAGGACAAGGACAGCGGCGAGTGGCGTGACGTCACGTACCGCGAGGTCGGTGAGATCGTCTCCGAGGCCGGACGTGGCCTCATCGACCTGGGCATCCAGCCCGGGGATCGCGTCTCGCTCCTGGCCGGCACGCGGCCGGAGTGGACGTACGCGGACTTCGCGATCTCGACGGCCGGCGCGGTGGTCGTCCCCATCTACCCGACCAACTCGCCCGAGGAGTGCGAGTGGGTCGCGGGGAACTCCGACTCGGTCGCGATCGTCTGCGAGGACGCCTCGCAGGTCGCCAAGATCGCCCAGGTCCGCTCGCGCCTGCCGAACCTGCGGCACGTCATCGTCATCGACGGCGCGGGCGACATCGGCGACGCGATGACGCTCGACGAGCTGCGCGAGCGCGGCCGCGGGCGCGACGAGGCCGAGTTGCTCGCCCGTGCCGAGTCCGTCAAGCCCGAGGACCCGTTCACCTTCATCTACACGTCCGGGACGACCGGACCGCCGAAGGGCTGCGTCCTCACCCACGACAACTACCGCAGGATCCTCGACTCGGTCGAGGAGCTCGGGACCCTCGGCGTCGACGAGGACGACCTCATCTACCTGTTCCTGCCGCTCGCGCACGCGTTCGCGCTGCTCATCCAGCTCGTCGCGTTCGACGTCGGCACGAAGATCGCGTACTACGGCGGCGACACGAAGGCGATCGTCGGCGAGCTCGCCGAGGTCAAGCCGACGTACCTGCCGTCGGTGCCGCGCATCTTCGAGAAGCTCTACGCGATGGCGCAGGGCAACCTGCAGCCCGAGCAGATCCAGGCGATCCGGGAGATCGGCGGGAAGGTCAAGGACCTCGAGGTCCGCGGCCTGCCGATCCCCGAGGACCTGCAGAAGGCGTGGGAGCCGCTCGCGCCGATCGCCCAGTTCGTGCAGAACCTCTTCGGCGGCCGGCTGCGCGAGGCGGTCACCGGCGCCGCGCCGATCGCGCCGGAGATCCTCGAGTTCTTCTGGGGCTGCGGCGTACCCGTCATGGAGGGCTACGGCATGACCGAGACGGCGACGGTCGCGACGACCTCGACGCCGCTCGAGCACAAGTTCGGGACGGTCGGCAAGCCGCTGCCCGGCGTCGAGGTGAAGATCGCCGAGGACGGCGAGATCCTCATCAAGGGCGCGAACATCTTCCAGGGCTACTACAAGAACGCCGACGCGTCGTTCGGCGCGGTCGTCGACGGCTGGCTGCACACCGGCGACCTCGGCTCGATCGACGAGGACGGCTACCTGTCGATCACCGGCCGCAAGAAGGACATCATCATCACCGCGGGCGGCAAGAACATCACGCCGGCGAACTTCGAGAACGACCTGAAGCAGTCGCCGTTCGTCTCGCAGTGCGTGATGCACGGCGACCGCCGGCCGTTCCCGGTCGCGCTCATCACGCTCGACGAGGAGGTCGTCGTCCCCTGGGCCGAGCAGCAGGGGCTGCCGACCGACATCCCGTCGCTCGCCCGGCACCCGAAGGTGCGCGAGCTGATCCAGGGGATCGTCGACCAGGCGAACAAGAAGTACGCCCAGGTCGAGCAGGTCAAGAAGTTCGTGATCCTCGACCACGACTTCTCGCAGGAAACCGGGGAGATGACGCCGTCGCTGAAGGTCAAGCGGAACGTCGTCAACGAGAAGTACGCCCCGCTGTTCGACGAGCTGTACGTGGGCACCTGACGCCCACGTCAGGGAGGAGAGGGACAGGCACCGGCGGCCGCCCGCGACGGGCGGCCGCCGGCGGCGTGGTGCGCGGTGCGGCGCGGGCGGCTCAGCCGCCGCGTCCGGCGACCGCGGTGACGTAGTCGGCCACCGCCTCGGCCTGGTCGCCGACGACGAGGTTCGCGGGCATCTGCCCCGCCCCGCCGGCGCGGCCCTGCTCGATCGCGTTGAGGACGAGCTCGCGCGGCGGGCGGAGCTCGTCGAGGTCGGGCCCGACGGTCTGGACGGCGCCGGCGTGCTCGAGCGCGTGGCACTGCGAGCAGTTCTCGACGAAGAGCCGGCGGCCCTCGCGCTGGGTGGCGGTGAGCTCGGCGTCGCCGGGGCCGCGCTCGTCGTGCGTGGACGCGTCGACCACGACGTACGCGACGACCGCGAGCATGAGGATCGTGAAGAGGGCGACGAGCGTGCCGACGCCGGGGCGCCGGCGGCCGGGCTCTGCGGTGTCGGAGGCCATCGACCGGGACGTTCCACCCCCGCCCCGCGCCGAAACGTCGTGGCATGCTGGCGGACGTGAAGCGCAGCGCCGCCCTCGCGCCCCTGTCCCGCGATCACCACCACGCGCTGGCGGTCTCGCTGCGCCTGCGGCGCGCCACCGACGACGACGCCGAGGAGGCCTGCCGGCGCTTCGTCGCGTTCATGGAGGCCGACGGCGAGCGGCACTTCCGCGAGGAGGAGGCCGAGCTGCTGCCGCACGCGACCCCGGAGATGACCGAGCGGACGCTCGCCGAGCACGCGACGCTGCGCGGGCACGCGGCCGCGCTCCGCGTCGCGCACGGCGCCGCCCCCGCCGGCGAGCTGCACGAGATCGGCGAGTTGCTGCGCAACCACGTCCGGTTCGAGGAGCACGAGCTCTTCCCGTACCTCGAGGAGACGCTCGACGAGGCGACCCTGCAGGACCTCGCCGAGCGGCTGGGCTGACCTGCGCCCCCGGGTGAGGCGCGGTCGCGCGGCCGGAGGCGGCGGCCCCGCGAGTTTTTCTAGCACTCGTGGGAAAAATGCTACCGTCGAGGCGGCACCCTGAGAACGCCACCGGAGGACGCGCGTGACCTACGTCATCACGAGCAACTGCATCGGCACCAAGGACGCGAGCTGCACCGAGGTCTGCCCGGTCGACTGCATCCACCCCACGCCGGACGAGCCGGAGTTCGAGAGCGCCGAGATGCTCTACATCGACCCCGAGGAGTGCATCGACTGCGACGCGTGCGTCGAGGCCTGCCCGGTCGACGCGATCTACGCCGAGGACGCCGTCCCCGAGGACGAGCAGCAGTACATCGCGATCAACGCGGCGTACTACCAGCCGGGAGGCGCCGGGGCGTGAGCGCCGCCGCGGGCGCCGGCATCTCGCTGCGCCGGGGGCCCGGCCGCCCGGCGGCGTCCGCCTCACCGCGGCCCAGCGACCTCCTCGTCGCGTTCTTCGCGCCCGCCGTCACGTGGCTCGCCGCCGCCGCGGTCGCCGGCCTCGTCGCAGCCGGCGGCGGCGCGGCCGACGCGCGCTGGCTGGCGCTCCACCTGGCGTTCGTCGGCGGGATCTCGCAGCTCGTCGTCGGCGCCGCGCAGTTCTTCGTCTGCGCGTTCCTGGCCACCGACCCGCCCGGCCGGCGCGAGGTCCGCCTCCAGCTCGCGCTGTGGAACGGCGGCGCCGCGGCGATCGCGGTCGGCGTGCCGCTCGAGATCGCCGCGCTCACCGGCGCGGGCGGCGCGCTCGTCATCGCCGGCCTGGCGGCGTTCGCGCGCTCGCTGCGCGCGATGGGGCGCCGGTCGCTGCAGCACGCGCCGTGGGCGGCGCGGTGGTACCTGACGGGCGCGGCGTGGCTGGCGGTCGGCGCCGCGCTGGGCCCGCTGCTCGCGGCCGGGACGCCGTGGTCGCACGGCAGCCTGCTCGCCGCCCACCTGACCGTGAACATCGGCGGCTGGTTCGGCAGCGCGATCGTCGGCACGCTCCACACCTTCTACCCCTCGCTCACCGGCACCCGGCTCGCGCACCCGCGGCTGCAGCCGCCCGCGTTCGCGGCCTGGACCGCGGGCATCGGCCTCGCCGCCGCGGGCGCCGCGTTCGACGTGCAGGCGGCCGCCGTGGCGGGCTGGACGCTGCTGCTCGCCGCCGCCGCGCTGCTCGGCACGAACCTCGCCGCGAGCGCCCGGAGCGCCGAACGCCGGCCGCCGGCCGCGCGGATCGTCGCCGCGGGCCAGGCGCTGCTCGCGGCGGCGCTCGTCGCGGCGCTGGCCGTGACCGCGGCCGACGGGGCGAGCGCGGCGCTCACCGGCCCGGACCGCGCGCTCGTCTTCGTGCTCGCGGTCGCCGGCTGGGTCGGGCTCACGGTCGCCGGCTCGCTCCTGCACCTGCTCGCGCTCATGGCCCACGTGCGGCGCCTGGCGCTGGGCGGCGGCCGTCCGCCGGCGTCCGAGCGGGTCGCGCTCGCCGGCGCGTGCGTGGTCGTCTGCGGCCTGCTCGGCGCCGCCGTCGTCCATCTCACCGGCGCCGGCGACCCGGCCGCGGCCGTGGCGCGCGCGGTCGCCGCCGCGGGCTACGCGGCGCTCGGCGCGCGGATCGCCGTCCTCGCGATCCGCGCGGTCCGCGCGGCGCCGCTGCGGATCTGACATGCCCCGGCAGCCGCGAGCGCCCGCCGGCGCCGGATCACGGACGCTCGGAGGCGTGCACGGCCCAGGCGAGCCGGGCGAGCGTCAGCGCCGCGAGCATGAGGCCGAAGTCGCGCAGGGCGATGTCGCCGAACCCGCCCGCGATGAGCAGGTTCACGATGATGCCGCCCAGCCAGCCGGCGACGACGAGCGCGCCGATCCGCGGCGCGAGCCAGACCAGGATGCCGGCGAGGATCTCGACCACGCCGACGATCGCCATCCCAGTCGAGGCGCTGCCGGGCAGGATGTCGTCGAACGTCGCCGACAGGTAGCGCTCCCAGTCGCCGGTCAAGACCTCGGCGAACTTGTCCAGGCCGAACAGGACCGGGGCGACGGTGAACGCGACCCGCAGCAGCAGGAACGCCTGCCGCAGCGGATCGTCGAGGCGCCGCGCGGAGGCGTCGGCCCCCGGGCGCAGGGTGGTGGCTGCAGTGCTCATGCCCTGTCCGCGTCGGACCGGTGGCGGGTCTTACCCGGATGGCGTAAGACCCTGGGCGTGGCCGACGCGAACGACCCGATGGCCGCCCTGCCCCTCGACGCCGTCGACGCGCCGCCGGTCACCGACTGGCCGCGCGAGCTGCGCGCCGGCGGCGCGCGGCGCGAGCACGCGATCGCCGAGCTGCACGCGCTGCTGCTGCGCGCCGCGCGGTTCGAGCTCGGGCGGCGGCGCGGGCAGCTCTGGCACCTGGACGCCCACGAGCTCGACGACCTCGCGACGCAGGCCGCCGACGACGCGCTCGTCGCGATCCTCGGCAAGCTCGACACGTTCCGCGGCCAGAGCCGCTTCACGACATGGGCGTACAAGTTCGCGCTCCTGGAGGCCGGCGTGAAGGCGCGCCGGCGCGCGTGGCGCGGCCGCGAGCTGCCGCTCACCGAGGACGGCTGGGAGCGGCTGCGCAGCGCCGCGGCGTCGCCCGGGGCATCGGCGCGGATGGCCGAGCTGCTGGCCGCGATCGGCGACGCGATCGCCACCGAGCTGACGCCGCACCAGCGCGAGGTGCTCGTCGCGCTCACGCTCGACGAGGTGCCGATCGACGTGCTCGCCGAGCGGCGTGGCACGACGCGCGGTGCCCTGTACAAGACCCTGCACGACGCGCGCCGCCGCCTGCGCGCCGCGCTCGAGCGCCAGGGGCTCAGCCCGCGGGAGGGAGGTGACCCGTGAACGCCCGCCCGGACCCGCACGAGACCGTCCGCCGCCTGCTCGGGCCCGCCGGGCCGGAGGTCACCTGCGAGCAGTGCTTCGAGCACCTCGACGTGTACGTCGAGGCCGAGCGCGCGGGGCGCGACGCCGAGGCCGAGGTGCCGGGCATGGCCGCCCACCTGGAGGGCTGCCCGGCGTGCGCGTCCGAGCACGCCGGCCTGCACGCGCTGCTCGACGCGGGGTAAGGAACGCGGGCCGGGGGGAAGCGAACGGACCATGGACGCCGGATCGCTTGTCATCGTCGGCGCCGGCCTCGCCGGCGCCAAGGCCGCCGCCACGCTCCGCGAGGAGGGCCACACCGGGCCGATCCTCCTCGTCGGCGACGAGCCGCACCCGCCCTACGAGCGCCCGCCGCTGTCGAAGGGCCACCTGCGCGGCGAGTCGCCGCTCCGCGACGCGTACGTCTTCGACGAGGGCTGGTACGCCGAGCATCACGTCGAGCTCATGCTCGGCGTCCGCGCGACCGCGCTCGACCCCGCCGCGCGCACCGTGACCCTGTCGGACGCCGGCACCGTGCGCTACGACCGGCTCCTGCTCGCGACCGGCGCCTCGCCGCGCACCCTCCCCGTCCCCGGCGGCGACCTCCCCGGCGTCCACGTGCTCCGCGACGCCGGCCACGCCGCGGCGCTGTCGGCCGCGCTCAAGGACGCGTCGCGCGCGGTCGTCGCCGGGGCGGGCTGGATCGGCTGCGAGGTCGCCGCGTCGGCGCGGATGATGGGCGTCGACGTGACGCTCGTCGAGCCCCAGCCCGTCCCGCTGCGGCACGTCATGGGCGACCGCATCGGCGGGTTCTTCACCGAGCTGCACACCGCCCACGGGGTCGACGTGCGCACCGGCGAGGGCGTGCGCGCGATCGAGGGCGGCGGGCGGGCCGAGCGTGTCGTGCTCACGAGCGGCGAGACCGTCGACTGCGACCTCGTCGTGGCCGGCGTCGGCGTCACGCCGAACGACGGGCTCGCCGCGCGGGCGGGCTTGGAGGTCGACGACGGGGTGATCGTCGACAGCCGCCTGCGGGCCAGCGCGCCGGACGTCTTCGCCGCCGGCGACGTCGCCCGCATCCCCCACCCCCTGTTCGGGTCGTTGCGGGTCGAGCACTGGGCGAACGCGCTGCACCAGGGCCCGGCCGCGGCGCGGAGCATGCTCGGCCGCGGCGAGCCCTACGAGCGCATCCCGTACTTCTTCTCCGACCAGTACGACACGGGCCTGGAGTACACGGGCCAGGCGGGCCCGGACGACGAGCTCGTCGTCGACGGCGACATGTCCTCCGGGGCGTTCGTCGCGCTCTGGATCGACCCGGGCGCGCGGCTGCGCGCGGCGCTCACCGTCAACGTCTGGGACGTCATCGGGCGCCTGCAGGGGATCATCGCCGAGGGCCGCCCGGTCGAGCGTTCCGTGCTGCTCGCCACCATCGAGGGCTGATCGCGCAGGTACCCTCGGAGTCGGTGCGTACCGACCCCACTGACAACGGCGGCCTGTTCGTCGGCCGGCGGCCGGGCACCGCCCCCGTCCGCTACCGCTCCGCGCCCGAGCGCGCGGGCGACCGCCGACGGACGTTCGACGAGGCCGTCGCGGCCGTGATCGCCGCGGTCATGGTCGTCGTGGCCGGCAGCTTCTGGGGCCCCATCCCGATGGCGTGGCTGTGGATCGGCGCCCAGATCCAGTACCACACGGACTCGGTCAGCCTCGGCATCTTCGTCGCGTTCCTCGGGATGCTGCTGACGCTCATGGCCGGCCTCGCGCTCGTCAAGCGCCTGGACCAGTTCTGGATCCTCGTCCGGCGCGCCGCCGGCCACGACCAGCGCAAGGGGATCATCGGGCCCGTGTTCGCGGTCGCGGCCGTCATCGGCGGCACCGCGTTCCTCGTCTGGTTCCTCCTCGTCGCCGGACCGACCCCCACGCTCGCCCCGCAGAGCTAGCGGCGTGGGCCTCCTCGACTACTACCGGCAGTTCCAAGGGCTCTCCCAGGAGGAGGTGTCGGAGGAGCTGCGCGCCCGCGCCGCCGAGCGCCGCGCCCGCGCGCTCGAGCGCGTCGAGCCGGTCGACCTGTCGCGGACGACGTGGCCGGGCCTGCCGCACCACTCGGTCGTCAACGCGATCACGTTCGCCGCGCGCCGCGGCCTGCACCGCTACGTCGACCCGCGCGCCGGCGCGCTGCGCGCCGAGCTGGCCCACCGGCACGGCGTCGCGCCCGAGCAGGTGGTGGTCGGCAACGGCGCCGCCCAGCTCCTGGCGTCGGCGACCGCGGCGCTCCTCGAGCCCGGCGACGAGCTCGTCACGCCGTGGCCGAGCTATCCGCTGTATCCGATCATGGCGCGGCGCTCGCACGGCCGCGCGGTCCCGGTCCCCGGCTGGGGCGCCGAGGCGGTCCTGCGGGCGATCAACGAGCGCACCCGCATCGTCGTCCTGTGCAACCCGAACGACCCGACGGGTCAGCTCATCGTCCAGGACGAGCTCGACGGCCTGCTCGGGTCGCTCCCCGAGCGCGTTGTGGTCTTCGTGGACGAAGCGCTCGTGGACTACGTGGACGCGCAGCCGGTCGACGCGAGCCTGGAGCTCCTCGAGCGCCACCCGCGCCTGCTCGTCTTCCGCTCGTTCTCCAAGGCATGGGGCCTCGCCGGCCTGCGCTGCGGCTACGCGGTCGGTGCGCCGGACGCCGGCACGCTGCTCGAGCAGCTCGAGCCCGACCTCGGCGTGAACGACCTCGCCCAGGAGGGAGCGCTCGAGGCCCTGCGCTCCACGGAGGGCGAGGTCCGCCGCCGCGCCCGCACGGTCGCCGAGCAGCGCGCCGCGGTCCTCGCCGCCGTGAAGGACAGCCCGTACGAGGTGCTGCCGAGCCAGGCGAACGTGCTGTGGATCTCGCTGCCCGGCGTCGACGGGGCCGAGCTGGCCGCGCGTCTCGAGCGCCAGGGGGTGCTCGTGCAGGCCGGCGGCGCGATCGGCTCGCCGAGCCACGTGCGCGCGTCGGTCCACCTGCCCGAGCACGCCACGCGGCTGGTCCGCGCGCTCGAGCTCGCCCTGGAGAGCGGCGGCGATGGCGCGTAGGCGCGCGATCGCACTCCTCGCGGCGGCGGCCGCCGCGGCGCCGGCGCTCCTGCTCGCCGCCCCCGCCCCTGCCGCGGACCGCGACCGCCCGGCCGAGCCGCGGGCCCGCACCGCCGTCGTCGGCGGCCAGGTCGCGCCGCCCGGCGCCTACCCGTGGATGGTCGCGCTGTCGCGCGGCTGCGGCGGCACGCTCATCGCGCCCGACCGCGTCCTGACCGCCGGGCACTGCGTCGAGGACCTGCGCGCCGCCGACATGCATCTGTTCGTCGGCGCCTACAAGCGCCGCAAGGGCGGCTACCGCTACGACGGCATCCCGGTGAAGGCGATCGACGTCGCCACCCACCCCGAGTACAAGTCGCTCGACGACGGCGGGCCCGCCAACGACGTCGCGGTCGTCCGCCTCGCCGGCCCGGTCCCGGACGTGCCGCTCGTCCGCCTGGCGAGCCTCGAGCAGTCGTCGCTGTTCGGCGGCGGCGCCGAGGCGACGGTGATCGGCTGGGGCGTGACGCGCACCGACCTGCGCAACGCGCCGCTCGCCACGACGCTGCGCCAGGGCGGGCTGCGGATCATGTCCGACCGCGGCTGCAACCGCGTCTACGGCGAGGACAACGGCTACCGGCCGAACGTCATGCTCTGCGCGCGCAGCCTCGACGCCGAGCGGCGCCCGAACACCTCGCCGTGCGTCGGCGACAGCGGCGGGCCGCTCGTCATCGGCGACCTGCAGGTCGGCGTCGTGAGCTTCGGCATCTCGTGCGGCGCGCTGCACGAGCCGACCGTGTTCTCCCGCGTCGCCGGTCTGCGCGCGTTCATCGACGATCCCGAGCCGGTCTGGGCGCCCCAGCCGCTCGGGCGCGCGACGGTGGAGGGCACGATCGAGCCCGGCCGCCTCGCGACGTGCGTCGCGCCCGAGTTCCGCAACCCGGTCCGGCGGATCCGCTACCGGTGGGGGATCAACGGGCTGCTCGTCGCCACCGGCCGGCGGGTGCGGATCACCGGCAGCGCCCGCGGCAAGATCCTCCAGTGCCGCGCGGTCGCCGAGAACGAGGGCGGCAGGACGCCGACCATGGCCTCCCCGCCGATCCGCGTCCCGCGCTCCTGACACGCCCCCGGCGGCGTGCTACCGTCGGTCGCGGTCCTTCCGGGCCACCGTATGCGTGACGCTCGCTGACAGCCGCCCCGACCGACCGGCCTGACCAGGCCGCGTCGCGGCTGTCCTTCCCGTCCCGCCCAGCCGTACCGGAAGGAGCCTCATGCCGTCGACGCTGCTCGACGCCCGCCACATCGCCCGCCACCACGGGCCCCGCACCGTCCTCGACGACGTCGCGCTGCGCGTCGACGCCGGCAGCCGCATCGGCGTCGTCGGGCCGAACGGCGCGGGCAAGTCCACGCTGCTGCGCATCCTCGCCGGTGTCGAGACGCCCGACGCCGGCGCCGTCGCCCGCCACGGGACCGTCGGCTACCTGCCGCAGCTCGCCGGCGCGACGAGCGCGGCCACCGTCCGCGAGGTCGTGCTCGACCGCGTCGGCGTCACCGCCGCCACCCGCGAGCTGGACCGCTGGACCGCCGCGCTCGAGGCCGGCGACCTCGGCGCGGTCGAGCCGCACGCCGCCGCGCTCGACCGCTGGCTGGCGCTCGGCGGCCCGGACGCCGACGCGCGCCTGGCCGCCGCGGCGGCCGGCCTCGGCCTGCCCGCCGCGCTGCTCGACCGCCCGCTCGCGACCCTGTCCGGCGGTCAGGCGGCGCGCGCCGGCCTGGCCGCGCTGCGCGTCGCGCGCCACGACGTCGTCCTGCTCGACGAGCCGACGAACCACCTCGACGCCGACGGCCTCGAGCGCCTCCGCGCGCTGCTGGCCGAGCGCGACGGCGGCGTCGTGGTCGTCTCGCACGATCGCGGGTTCCTCGCCGACACCGTCGACACCGTCCTGGACCTCGACCCGCACACCGGGAAGGGCACGCTGTACCGCGGCGGCTGGGAGGCGTACGAGCGCGAGCGCGCCGCCGCCCGCGAGCGCGCCCTGCGCGAGCACTCCGAGGCGGTCGCCGAGCGGGCCCGCGTCGTGGAGGCCGAGCGCGAGATCCGCCGCCGGGCCGCGGCGAGCGCGCGGCGGGTCGCCGCCGGGCGCCTGCCCGACGGCGACAAGCACGCGCGCGAGTGGGTGCGGATGCGGGCCGAGGAGATGGCCGGCCGGGCCCGCAGGGTCGGCACCCGGGCCGAGCGGATCGAGATCCCCGACAAGCCGTTCGAGCCGCGCCGGCTGCGGCTCGAGCTGACCGCCGAGGAGCGGCGCGCGGACGTCGTCGTCGCGCTCGAGCGCGCGGTGCTGCGCCGCGGCGACTGGTCGCTCGGGCCGCTGGACCTCGCCGTCGCGCCCGGCGACCGGATGCTGCTCAGCGGCCCGAACGGCAGCGGCAAGTCGACGCTGCTCGCGGCGCTCGACGGGCGCCTCGACCTCGCCGCCGGCCGGCGCCGGATCGCCCCCGGCGCGGTCGTCGCCCAGCTCGGCCAGGCGCGCGACCGGCTCGCCGGCGACCGCCCGGTCCTCGCCGGGGTCCGGGCGCTCACCGGCCTGGACGTGACCGCCGCGCGGACAGCGCTCGCATCGTTCGGGCTCGAGGCCGACGCGGTGCTGCGGCCGGCGTCCACGCTCTCCCCGGGCGAGCTGACCCGCGCCGAGCTGACCGTGCTCGCCCACCGGCGGGCGACGTGCCTGTTGCTCGACGAGCCGACGAACCACCTCGACGTCGAGTCGCTCGAGGTGCTCGAGGCGGCGCTGGAGGGCTGGCCCGGCGCGCTCGTCGTGGCCACGCACGACCGGCGCCTGCGGGACGCGCTCAGGATCACCCGGGAGGTCGCCCCGGGGGATGTCGGGGGTGCACCGTAGGGATCTCCCCGGCGCGACGATCCGGGCGCCTCGGCGAGCCTGCCCGCCATGCCATCGCTCCGACTCCTGATCGCGGCCGCCGCGCTCGCGGCCGCCGCGCTGATGCCGTCCAGCGCGAGCGCGCTGCCGCCCCACATCATCTACGAGGCCGAGTACCGGATCGACATCCACGTCACCGGCTCGTGGTCGATTTCCCGCGCGGTGACCCAGGGCAACAAGGGCGCGTTCGAGGGCGAGATGAACTTCTCGTTCGACACGACCCTGACCGACGTCGTCTTCCGCAACGGCCGGCTGTTGAACACGCAGGCGATGGACCGTGCCGAGCCGCCGACGGTCACCGGGACGGGCGTCTCGGAGGAGGTGCGCTGGGATCCTGAGCACAACCGCGAGTACACGGTCGACGGGACCTGCGACGCGCGGGGCTTCCCCGACACGTCGGCGTACTCGCTGCTCAAGCGCCGCGACGGCCAGAGCCCCGACTCGCCGAACGAGATCCTCGAGTTCCGGCTCATCGACTCGCTGCCCGCGGGCTGGGTGTGCACGGTCGGCAACGAGTTCGCCGCGGGCTGGAACCTCGCGTTCAACGACCACTCGTTCCCGAACGCCGGCCTGGACACCGGGCTGACGCTCACCAAGGAGGAGCTCAGCATGGGCAAGATCGTCGCGTTCGCGCGCGCCACGCCGTCGCAGCGCTCGCCCGGCTGGTGCCCGTACCGTGACACGTGGACGCGCCAGTGCGAGTTCGACTGGAGCGCGCGGCTGGAGTTCACGAAGGTCCGCGACTGGCAGTACGGGATCGAGCAGCTTCCGCCGGGCATGCACGACCCGCGCGAGGCCGGCCCCGTGCCCGGCGGCGCCGCGCCCGGGGCCGGCTCGGCCGGGATGCCGCGCACGACGCCGTCCGGCGGCGGTGACCGCCCGGCGACCGGGACCGGCACGGCGGCGCCGTCGTTCGGCACCGGCGGCGTGCGGCTGCGCGGCCGCGAGCTGCGCTTCGTCGCCGGCTGTCAGACCGGCTGCAAGGGCGTCGCGGTGATCACGCGCCCGCGCTCGCGGCGCCCGCTCGCCCGCGTGCGCTTCGCCGTCCCCGCCGGCAGGCCGCGCGAGGTCCGCGTGAGGCTGCCCGCCAAGGCGCGGCGGGCGCTGGCCCGCACGCGCCGTGCGAAGGTCAAGCTCACGCTGACGCCGGTGCGCGGCGGCAAGGCGGTGTCGAAGACGCTGGCCCTGCGGCCGTAGCCCGGCCGGGGGATCACTCGGAGGCAGACTGCCGGAGCAGCGCTCCGGTGGTCTGCTCGAGGATCTTGCGCCACGCGCGCGTCTTCTCGCGCTCGGCGGCGAAGTGCTTGACGACCTTGCGCACGCGCGTGGCCGAGATCTCGATCCCGTGCCGGTCGCAGACCTCGCGGAAGTCCTCGTAGTCGCTGGCGAGCTTCAGCGTCACCGACTGGAAGCCGTGCTTGGCGATCTGCACGCGCTTCGTGTAGTTCATGATCGACGTCTGGAACATCAGCTCGTCGTCCGGCTCGGGCTCGATGAGCACGATGTCGACGCCCGGGTAGCGGTCCTCCCAGCGGCGCGCCATCTCGTGCAGGCGCTGGTAGGCCATGAGCTTGAACGTCTGGTAGCCGACCTGGGGCAGCCCCATGTCGCTGATGCGCGGCCCCGCACCCTCGCGCGCCGACTCGTTGACGAACGGGACGAGCGGGTTGACGACGACGATGAACTGCGCGCCGTGCTCGACCGCGAGGTCGAGGTTCGTCGTCGAGACGATGCCGCCGTCGACGAGCTCGCGCCCCTTGACCTCGACCGGCGCGTACACCATCGGCAGCGCGGTCGACGCGCGCACCGCGGTGGAGATCGGCACGTCGTCCCAGCCCTCGGTGCCGAACACGATCCGCTCGCACGTGTCCAGGTCGGTCGCGGCGAGGTACAGCTCGGCGTCCAGGCCGCGGAAGTCGTCGGTGCGGTCCGGGTCGGACAGGACCTCGCGGATGTAGCGCTCGACGCCCGCGCCGCTGTACATGCCCGACGGCATCCCCTCGCCGAGCGCGAGCACGATGTCCATCACCGACAGGTGGCGGATCTGCGGGGCCAGCTCGCGCGCCATGCCGGCCAGCCGGAACGGCAGCGCGACGCCCTTGCGCAGGAACTCGCGGTAGTTCGGCCGCAGCAGCGTGCCGAGGTCGATGTCGCGGAACGGGGTCGGGACCTGCTGGTTGACGACCCGCATCATCTCCTCGGGCGTCACGCCGTTGGCCGCGAGCGCGGCGACGAACGAGCCGGCCGAGGTGCCGACGTAGATGTCGAACTGGTTGACGGTCCGGTTGACGCTCAGCAGGTCGAGCGCACGGAGCGCGCCGATCTCGTACACGGCCCCGGTGAACCCGCCGCCACCGAGGACGAGGGCCGTCTTCGACCGCCGGGGCCGGCGGCGCGGCTTCTCGGTGCGCTTGCGCGACCGGCCCTCGTCGATCTTGACGACGTTGTCCACGTTCCCGAGTCTACGCGGCCGTGCCGCGACTTCCGGATCTCCGGTGTGTCTTGACCGTCGTGCGACTCCGCCCCGCCCTGACGGCCCCGGCCGCCGTCCTCCTCGTCCTGCTCGCGCTGATCGGCGCCGCCGCGCCCGCCGCGCGGGCCGCCGACGCCGCCACGACGCGCGCCGCCCTGGCGCGCGAGTTCCGGCCCGCCGGCACGCTCAGCGGCGCGTACGCCCGCGACCTCGAGACCGGCAAGGTGCTCGTCGCGGTCCGCGAGGACCGGCCGCGGATCCCCGCGTCGATCGAGAAGCTCTTCGTCACCGCGGCCGCGCTCCTGCGCTACGGCCCGGCCGGCGAGCTGGCGACGCGCGCGGTCAGCGCGGCGGAGATCGACGCCGACGGGACGCTCGCCGGCGACCTGTGGCTCGTCGGGGGCGGCGACCCCGGGCTGGACGAGGCCGACCTGCGGTGCCTGGCGCGCGCCGTCCGCGCCGCGGGGGTGCGCCGCGTCGAGGGGCGCGTGGTCGCCGACGACACGTTCTTCGACCGCCGCCGCGGCGGCCCGCGGACGAACTACGCGCCCGACTACGACCTCGGCGGGCGGCTCGGCGCGCTCGTGATCAAGCGCGGCTTCCAGAGCAGCCCGGCGACCTACGCGGCGCAGCGCTTCGCCGCCCACCTGCGCGCCGCGGGCATCGACGTCCCCAAGACGGTGCGGACCGGCGCCGCGCCCGCCGGCGCGGCGGAGCTCGGCTCGGTCGCCTCCAGCCCGGTCGGCGACCTCATCCGCCAGACGAACGTCCCTTCGGACAACTTCATCGCCGACATGCTCCTCAAGGCGCTCGGCGCGACGTACGGCGAGGCCGGCACGACCGTCGCCGGCGCGCGCGTCGTCCGCGACACGCTCGACGACTTCGGCGTGCGCCCCCGGATCGCCGACGGCTCGGGGCTCTCGCGCGCGAACCGGGCGTCGCCGCGCCAGGTCGTGCGCCTGCTCGAGCGGATGGAGACGCAGGACGTCGCGGCGACCTGGCGCGCGTCGCTGGCCGTCGCCGGCCGGACCGGCACCGTCCGCCGCCGGATGCGCGGCACCGCCGCCCAGGGCCGCTGCCGCGTGAAGACCGGCACGATCCGCGCGGTGTCCAACCTCGCCGGCGTCTGCACGACGCGCAGCGGCCGCAAGGTCGGCTTCGCGTGGCTCATGCAGGGGATCAGCTTCTACGGCGCGCACCGCATCCAGGACCGCATGACGGCCCTGGTCGCGCGCTACGACGGCTGACCGCCGGGCTCGCCCTCGCCGGAGAGCAGGGCGAGCAGCCCGGCCTCGTCGATGACCGGGACGCCGAGCCGCTCGGCCTTCTCGAGCTTTGACCCGGGCGCATCGCCGGCGACGACGTAGTCGGTCTTCTTCGACACCGACGACGTGACGCGCCCGCCCGCGGCGAGGATCCGCTCGGTCGCCTGCTCGCGGGTCAGGCCGGGGAGCGTCCCGGTCAGCACGAGCGTCTTGCCCGACAGCGGCCCCTCGCCGGGCGGCGGCCCGTCGGACCGCAGCTTGAGCCCGACCTCCTCGAGGTCCTCGACGAGCGCGCGCAGGTCGGGGTCCTGGAGCTGCTCGTGGATGAGCTCGGCGACCTTCGGCCCGATCCCGGGCGTCTCGGCGATCTGCTCGGGCGTCGCGGCCAGGAGCGCGTCGACGCTGCCGAACCGCTGGGCGAGGTTGCGGCCGGTGACCTCGCCGACGCCCTCGATGCCGATGGCGAACAGCACGCGCCCGACCGGCCGGTCCTTGGACGCCTGGATGCGCTCGACGAGCCGCCGCGCCGACACCTCGCCCATCCGCTCGACGCCGACGAGCTGCTCCTCGGTGAGGCGGTAGTAGTCGGCGACCGTCTGGACGAGCCCCTCGCGCTGCAGGGCCGCGACCTGCTTCTCGCCGAGGCCCTCGATGTCCATCGCGCCCTCGGAGACGAAGTGCTTGAGGAGCTGCCAGCGCCGCTCGGGGCACTGCCGGTTCGGGCACCGGCTGAACACGCTGCCCTCGGGCTTGACGATCGGCGTCCCGCACGACGGGCAGCGCTCCGGCGGCGACGGCGGCGGCGAGCGGTCCGGGCGCTCGGTGGCGTGCGGGGCGGGCGAGATGATCTGCGGGATCACGTCGCCGGCGCGGGTGACGATCACCTCGTCGCCCTCGCGGATGTCCTTGCGGCGCAGGTCCTCCTCGTTGTGCAGCGTCGCCATCCGGACGGTCACGCCGCCGACGTGGACCGGCTCCATCTCGCCGAACGGGTGCAGGTCGCCGTACTTGCCGACGTTCCAGTGGATCTTCAGCAGCCGGGTCGACTTCGTCGTCGGCGCGAACTTCCACGCGACCGCCCAGCGCGGGTCGCGGCCGACCGCGCCGAGCCGCCGCTGCAGCTCGAGGTCGTCGACCTTCACGACGACGCCGTCGATCTCGAAGTCCAGCGCGCCGCGGCGCCGTTCCCACTCCTGGCACTGCTCGACGACCGCGTCGGCGTCGTCGAGCAGCACGATGTCGCCGTTCACGCGGAACCCGCGGTCGCGCAGCCAGTCGAGCGCCTCGGAGTGCCGGCGGAACGTGACGCCCTCGATGAGCCCGACGCCGTAGCACCACATGCTCAGCGGCCGCTCGGCGGCGAGCCGCGGGTCGAGCTGGCGGATCGTCCCCGCCGCCGCGTTGCGCGGGTTCATGAACGTCGACAGCCCCTGCTCGGCGCGGCGCTCGTTCAGCGCGGTGAAGTCCGGCAGCGACATGTACACCTCGCCGCGCACCTCCAGGCGCGGCGGCGCGTTCCGGATGCGCAGCGGGATCGCCTCGATCGTGCGCAGGTTGTGGGTGACGTCCTCGCCGACCTCGCCGTTGCCGCGCGTCGCGCCGCGGACGAACCGGCCGTCCTCGTACAGCAGCGAGATCGCCAGCCCGTCGATCTTCGGCTCGCAGACGTACGTGAACTGCGGGTCCTCGATCCCCTCGCGCGCCAGGTGCGAGCGCATCCGCTGCACCCAGGCCATCAGCTCCTCGGCCGAGCGCACGTTGGCCAGCGAGAGCATCGGCACCTCGTGGCGGACCTTCTTCAGCTCGGAGACCGGCTCGCCGCCGACCCGCTGCGTCGGGGAGTCGGGGGTGACGAGCTCCGGGTAGCGCTCCTCGAGCTCCTGGAGCTCGCGGAAGAGCGCGTCGTACTCGTCGTCGTCGATCTCCGGGTCGTCCAGGACGTAGTAGCGGTGCGCGTGGTACTCGATCTGCTCGCGCAGCTCGGCGACCCGGCGGCGGACGTCCTCGGACGGCGTGCTCACTCCACTTCTTCTGCGGCCGGCGCGAGCAGCCGCGACAGGTCGTGCATCGCCAGGCGGTCCATGCCCTCCGTGTCGGTGAGGTCGAAGTGGATCGGCGTCACGGCGATCCGGCCGGCGGCGATCGCGGCGAGGTCGGTGCCCTCCTCGTCGACGTGCTCGGGCGAGTCGCCGTAGACCCAGTAGCGCCGGCGGCGGTCGTGCTCCTCGGTGAGCTTGAGCTCGTCGCGGTAGATGCGCTTGCCGAGCCGGACGATCTCCACGCCCTGCGGCTCGCCCGCCGGCACGTTGATGTTCAGCAGCGTGCCGGGGCGCAGCGGCACCTCGTCGAGCGTGTCGACGATCCGGGCCGCGAACTCGGCGGCGACCGTGAAGTCGAACTCGTTGCCGAGCCGGAAGTCGAGCTCGCGCGCGGCCGACTGCTGGGAGATCGCGATCGCCGGCAGCCCGAGCAGCACGCCCTCCAGCGCGGCCGCGACCGTGCCCGAGTAGGTGATGTCGTCGCCGAGGTTCGAGCCGTGGTTGATCCCCGACACGATGACGTCGGCCTCGAAGCCCTCGATGAGCCCGAGCGTCGCGAAGCGCACGCAGTCGACCGGGGTCCCGTCGGTCGCGAACCCGTGCGTCCCGTCGCCGAAGTCGACCTGCTCGACCCACAGCGGGCGGCGGGTCGTGATCGACCGCGCCATCGCCGAGCGGTTGCCGTCGGGGGCGATCACGGCGAGCTCGACGTCCGGAACCCGCTTGAGCGCACGGCGCAGTGCCTGCAGGCCGTCGGCCTGGATCCCGTCGTCGTTGGTGAGCAGCACCCTCATTTCGATCGCGCGAGGAAGGGTAGTGTCACCCCCATGTCCGGCCCGCTGGCCCTCATCGAGGACGCCCCGGCCGACGGCGGCCGCGTGGTGGCCCTGCGCGGCGAGATCGACGTCGGGTCGACGCCGGCGCTCCGGGAGTGGCTCGGCCGCGCGAGCGAGGGCGGGTCGCGCTCGCTCGTCGTCGATCTGCGCAACGTCGACTTCATGGCCGTCAGCGGCCTGTACGTGCTGTGCGACGAGCAGGCGCGGATGGCCCGCAACCACGCGCGGCTGTCGATCGTCTGCTCGAGCGGCCGGATGCTCCAGCTCTTCGAGGTCTGCCGGCTCATCGACGTGCTGCACATCGTCCCCCACCGGTCCGCGCTGGACGGCGAGTGCTGGGGCAGGGAGGACGACCGGCGCGCCGCGCGGCTCGAGGCCTGGCTGGAGCGCTACTCGGCCGGCGTGTCGGGCGCCGGGCCGGTGCCGCCGTCGGTGTCGTAGTCGACGCGCGCGAAGTACAGCCCGTGCGGCGGCGCGGTCGGCCCCGCCTCCTTGCGCGGGCGGCCCTCGAGCAGCCGGGCGAACGAGTCCAGGTCGCGCCGTGCGCCGGCGACCTGGAGCATCGTCCCGACGAGCGTGCGGTTCATGTGCCGCATGAACGCGTCGGCGGTGATCCAGAACTCGAGCACGTCGCCGGGCGCCTGGCGCCAGTGCGCGTCGAGGACGATCCGCTCGAAGCGCACGTGGTCGGTCTCGGTCGGCGTGAACGCGGTGAAGTCGTGCTCGCCGACGAGCATGCGGGCGCACGCGTCGAGCGCCTCGCGGTCGATGCGGTACGGCCAGTGCAGCGCCCGGTGGCGCTCGAACGGGCTCGCCGCGCGGCGGGTGTGCACGCGGTAGCAGTACGTGCGCGAGCGGGCGTCGCGGCGCGCGTCGAACCCGTCGGGCGCCGGGCGCGCGTCGATCACGGCGACCTCCGGCGGCGTCAGCGCGTTGAGCCCGCGCAGGTCGGCGGGCGGGCCGGGATGGCTGGCCACCTGCCCCCATGCGTGCACGCCACGGTCGGTGCGCCCGGCGACCGTCAGCTCGACCGGCTCGCGCAGCAGCGTGGCGAGCGCGCGCTCGAGCTCGCCCTGCACGGTGCGCAGCCCTGGCTGGCGCGCCCACCCGGCGAAGCCGGTGCCGTCGTACTCGATGAGGAGCTTCGTGACCACGACGCGGCATTCTTGCGGGCGTGATCGATCCGACGGACCTCGACCGCCTCGCCGCGCGCGCCCTGCCCGCTGCCGAGGAGGAGCGCGCGGGCGGCTGGTTGCTGCGCGCGTCGCCGGACGAGCCGCTCCGGCGGCTGAACTCCGCGCTGCCGCTCGGGCCGCCGCTCGACGTCGACCTCCTCGAGGCGTGGTACCGCGACCGCGGCCGGGAGCCGCTCGTGATGATCACGCCGCAGGAGGCGATGGGCGCCCTGGACGCCGAGCTCGCCGCGCGCGGCTACGTCGTCGAGTCCGAGGCCGACATCCTCGTCGGCGATGCGGCCACGACGCTCGAGCGCCTCACCGGCCCGGCGCACGAGGTCGTGCCGACCGAGCTCGACGTCCCGCCCGCCGCGCTGCGGTCCGGCCATCCGGTCGTGCAGCTCGGCGCCGCCGGCGGCGCGGGCCGCGCGACGGTCGTCCTGCAGGACGGCTGGTCGCTCATCCTCGCGCTGGAGGTCGCCCCCGAGCGCCGCCGCGCCGGGATCGCCTCCGCGCTCGTGCGGGCCTGGGCGCGGCTGGCCGGCGACCGCGGCCTGTACCTGCAGGTGCGCCGTGAGAACGCCGCCGGGCATGCGCTGTACGCGCGGGCGGGCTTCCGGCGCTCGCACGCCTACCACTACCGGCGCCTGCGGGCCTGAGGCGCCGCCGCCGGGCGGTCAGGCCTCCGGCAGCGCGCGGCGGTACTCGACGAGCACGAGCCCGAGCGACGGCTCGTGCATCGGCTTGCCGTGCAGCGACCAGCCCTCACGCTCGTAAAAGCGCCGGGCGCGCGCCTGCCCGGCGGGCGTGTAGAGCCGCATCGCGGTGAACCCGCGCGCGGTGGCATCGGCGATCGCGACGTTCAGCAGCCGCGTGGCAAGGCCGGTCCCCCAGTGGCGGCGGCGGACGAAGAGCTGGCCGAGGTGGGCGAGCGCCGGGTCGCTGTCGGGGTGGCGCGACGACGACGCCGGCAGGTACGCGACCTGCCCGGCGACCGCGCCGCCGTCCTCGCGGTCGACCGCCACCCACGTGCGCTGGTCGGCGTCGCGCAGGCGGACCGCGATGCCGATCGCCAGCTCGAGCCGGTCCGGCGGCTCCCACCCCTCCGGCGCGAACGCGCGGTACGTCTCGAAGCCCTCGGAGACCGTCGCGGCAAGCGCGTCGGCGTCGGCCGGCGTCGCGGGACGGACCTCGAGCACGGGCGCACCGTACCGTGCCGGGGAGGGGCGCGCTGGGGCTTTGGTGGGTGGTGGTCCCGGCCTGCGGTGGGTGGTCTGTGCCCGGTTTCGGTGAGCGTGGGCGTGGTGGTCGCCTGCGGCGGCGGGCCCGCGCCCGGCTCGCTGGTGCCGGCCCGGCGCGCTCAGGGGCGGTTCCGGTGGAGGCAGGGTGTGGTGCGGTCTGAACGGCCGCACCGAGACGGTGACAGAGCGGCCCGCTGCGCGCTCACCCTCGCCCGTGCGCCCGCGCGCCACTTCAGCCGGGTGTGTCGACTCGTCCCGGCACAGCCGTCATCAGTCGACACACCCGACCGGGCCCGGGGCGGGTGTGTCGACGTGTCCCGACATGACCGGCATGAATCGACACACCCCGCACCCGCTCCCATCGGGGCCGGGTGGCCGCACGCCGGGGCCGACACCGCGCACCCGGCCCGCGAACCGGACGAAACGCGGCACCGAGGCGCGTTTCACCCGGCTCGCTCCCGCCGGCCCGGCCCAAGAGAGCCCTCGCCGCACAAGCCGGACGAGACGGCCGGCCCGGCGCGCGTCTCATCCAGGTCCCCCGGCAGACCCCGACCCGTCCCGGGCACGCACCCACCCCGTCGCCATCCGCGCGCCCCCTACAACCGCAGTAGCCGCGTCGCCGACGCCTTCCACGTCGCGGTGACCGTCATCCCCGCGCGCAGGCCGAGGGCGTGGACCGCCGCGTCGCTCACCTCCGCGGTCAGCGGCTGCGGCACCGCGAGCCCGATCCGCACGCGGCCTCCGACCGCGGTGACCGACACCACCTGCGCGGTGAGGTGGTTGCGCGCCGACCCGCCGCTCGCCGACCCCTGCGGGGCGAGCTCGATCTCCCACGGGTACAGGCTCACCGCGACCGGGCCCGAGCCGGGCACGGTGCTGTAGACGGTGCCGCCCCCGTCGAGGTCGACCGCGGTCAGGCCTCCGGGGCCTTCCCGCGCCGTGCCCGTGAGGACGGTCGCGCCGCTGAAGTCGGCGACGAACGCCGAGGCGGGCGCGGCGGCGAGCGCGGCGGCGGTGCCCTCCTGCACGATCCGCCCGCCGTCGAGGACGCCGACGCGCGTGCCGAGCACCGCCGCCTCGGTGAAATCGTGGGTGACGAGCAGCGCGGGCACCCCGCTCTCGGCGAGCACCGCGGTCAGCTCGCGGCCCGCCGCGGCGCGCAGGCGCGGGTCGAGCGCCGACAGCGGCTCGTCGAGCAGCAGCGCCGCCGGCCGGCGCGCGAGCGCGCGGGCCACCGCGACCCGCTGGCGCTCGCCCCCCGACAGCACCGCCGGGCGCGCGTCGGCCAGGTGCGCGATGCCGAAGCGGTCGAGCAGCTCGACCGCGCGGGCGCGCCGCTCGGACCGGCGCAGCCCACGCAGCGGGTAGGCGACGTTCTGCCACGCGCTGAGATGCCCGAACAGCGCGTACTCCTGGAACACGTAGCCGCAGCGCCGCGCCTCGGGCGGCACGTCGATCCCGCGCCCGGTGTCCAGCCACGTCTCGTCGCCGCACCGCACGAGCCCGCGCTCCGGGCGCAGCAGGCCGGCGACCGTCCGCAGCACCGACGTCTTCCCGGCGCCCGACGGGCCGGCGAGCGCCAGGCACTCGCCGGCCGGGACCTCGAGGGCGACGTCGAGGCGCACCGCCCCGAGCCGCGCCTGCGCCTCAACGCGCAGCACCGCCGACCCAGGTCGAGCCGCTCAGCAGCTTCACCGACAGCAGGAGCGCCGCGCTGACCGCCACGAGCACCGCCGAGAGCGCCAGCGCGCCCGTGAAGTCGGTCGAGAACCGCTCGTAGATCGCGAGCGGCACGGTCTGCGTGATGCCGCGGAACGAGCCGGCGAACATGAGCGTCGCGCCGAACTCGCCGAGCGCGCGCCCCCACGCCAGCGCCAGGCCCGACGCCAGCGCGGGCCGGGCCGCCGGGACCGCCACCCGCGCGAACGTCCGCGCCTCGCCCGCGCCGAGCGTGCGCGACGCCTCGAGCCACGTCCGGTCGACCGCCTCGAATCCCGCCTGGGCCTGGCGCAGGTAGAACGGCGCGGCGACGAACGTCAGCGCGACGACGACCCCGGCGGTGGTCAGCACGAGCCACACGCCGGCGTCCTCGAGCAGGCCGCCGAGCAGGCCGTTCGGCCCGAGCGCGGCGAGCAGCCCGATCCCGGCGACGGCCGGCGGCAGCACGAGCGGCAACTCGACGAGCGTCACGACCGCCGCCCGCCCGCGGAAGCGCCGGGTGGCGAGCAGGTAGGCGGCGGGGGTGCCGACGAGCACGATGACCGCGACCGCCGCGCCCGAGCACAGCAGGCTCAGCCGCAGCGCCTCGAGCGCCCCCTCGTCGCCGAGGCTCCGGACCAGGTCGACCGGGCTCGTGTCGACGAAGATCGCGACGACCGGCAGGACGAGGAACGCCAGCGCGAGCGCCAGCGCCGCGCCGAGCAGCAGGCCGAACGCGCGCGAGCCCCTCACGACCCCGGCGGCGGGCGAAACCCCGCCTCCTCCAGCGCGCGCGCCCCCGCGCCCCGGACGAGCCCCTCGACGAACGCCCGCGCCTCACGCGGCCGCGCGGCGCCCTTGACGACCGCGGCGGCGTAGGCGACCGCCGGGCGCAGGCGGGCGGGCAGCGCGATCGCCTCCAGCGCGCCCCCGCTCGCGCGGACGTCCGACGCGTACAGGAAGCCGGCGTCGACGGCGCCCTGGCGGAGCTTGCCGGCGATCCCGGCGGCGTCGGGCTCCTCGGAGCGGACGTTTGCGAGGATCGCGCGGCGCTCTCCGGGGCCGAGCCGGCCGAGGAGCGCGCGGGTGTAGGCGCCGACCGGCACGTCGGCGTCGCCGATCGCGATCGTCACGCCGTCGCGCGTCAGGTCGTCCAGCGAGCGGACCTTCGCCCCGCCGGCCGCCGGCACGGCGAGCACGAGCTCGTTCTGCGCGAACGTCACCGGCCGCTCGACGAGGCCCTCGGCGAAGAGCTGCTCGGGCAGCGCCGTGTTCGCGGCGGCGAACACGCCGGGCCGCACGCCGCGCCGGATCTGCGCCGCCAGCTCGTCCGAGCCGGCGAACTGCAGGCGCACGCGCGCCGCGCCGAAGTCGCCCGCGTACGCGGTCAGCGCGGTCTTCAGCGACGCCGCGGCCGAGACGACGAGCTGCGGGCGCTCGCCCTGCCCCTCGGCCTCGCCGCCGCAGCCCGCGAGCGCGGCGAGCGCGCACAGCGCAGCGGCGACCGGCCGCATCACCCGCCCTTCTCGACCATTACCGACGTCGCCTTGACCGCCGCCGTCGCGCGCGCCCCCTCGACGAGGCCGAGCTCCTCGACCGAGTCGCGCGTGATCGCCGCGGTGATCCGGTGCGGGCCGGCCTGGATCTCGACGAGCGCCATCACGCCGTCGACCTCGACCGACGTGACGACGCCCGGGAACCGGTTGCGCGCCGACAGCGTGTCGCCGGTCTCGTGCCGCGCCGGCCGGCTCGTCAGGCGCTCGACCTCGCCGCGCGGCACGCGCCGGCGGTTGCGCTCGTCACGGGTCGTCCGCAGCCGGCCCGCGCGGTCCCAGCGGCGCAGCGTGTCGACGCTGACCCCGATCGCCTTCGCCGCCTCGCCCAGCGTCAGGTCGTCCTCCCCCATCTGCCTAAGCATTGCATAGGTAGAGCGCCGAGCTATCGCGTGGCGTGATGGATCCCAACACGAACTCGTCTTCGACTTCTCGATAGGCGGCTGGAAAGATCGGTCCATGGAGCTCCGGCATCTACGCACCCTCGACGCGATCGCGCGCCACGGCTCCTTCACCCGAGCGGCGGAGGAGCTGCATCTGGCCCAGTCCGCCCTGTCCCAGCAGGTCCGCCGCCTCGAAGCGGAACTCGGCGTCGACCTGCTGCATCGCACGTCGCGCAGCGTCGCGGTGACCGAGGCGGGGCAGGTCGTCCTCGACTACGCCCGCCGCGTCCTCAGCGAGGTCGACGGCCTGCAGGCAGAGCTGGAGGAGCTCAGCGGCGTCCTCCGCGGCAAGGTGGCCATCGGGGCGATCTGGCCGACCGGGTCGTACGACCTGCCGGGGGTGCTCGGAGCCTTCCACCACCGCCATCCCGGGGTCGACATCCATCTGATCGAGCACACCGCCGACCACCTCCTCGACCTGCTGCGGCGCGACGAGCTGGACTGCGCGTTCGCATCGGTCGACCCGGACAAGCTCGGCGACGAGTTCGCCGCGACCAAGCTCTTCGAGGAGGAGCTCGTCGCGACCGTCTCGCTCGAGCACCGGCTCGCGGAGGCCGAGCACGTGACCCTGGAGGACCTGTCGGGCGAGACGCTCATCGCCTACCGCGACGGCTCCGAGCTACGGCGCCGCTTCGAGTGGACGATGGCCTCCGAGGGCCTCCAGCCCCGCAACGCCTTCTACTGCACGGAGATGGCGGCGGTCCGCGCGCTCGCCTCCAGCGGGCTGGGGGTCGCGGTGATGCCCCGCTCGATCGCCGAGCTGGAGGGCCCGCCGGTCGCGATCAAGCCGGTCCGCCCCGCCCCGCCCACGTGGCCGGTGTCGCTGGTCTGGCGCGGGCGCCGGCGCCAGCCGCCCGCCGCCAAGGCGTTCCTGCAGCTCGCGCTCGAGGCCGCCCGGGGCGAGATCCCCGAGCCGGCCGACGCGCCGCAGCTCCGCGCGGCCTGAGCCCGAAACGCCGACGGCCCGCTCGAGCGAGCGGGCCGTCGTGCAAGATCGATGGTCGCGCGGGGCTCAGACGAGCTCGATGTACACCATCTCGGTCGAGTCCGAGCGGCGCGGGCCGAGCTTGAGGATGCGCGTGTACCCGCCCGGCCGCTCGGCGTAGCGCGGAGCGACCTCCTCGAACAGCTTGTGGACGATGAACTTGTCCTGGCCGAGCGCCGACAGCGCCTGGCGCCGGGCGTGCAGGTCGCCGCGCTTGGCGAGCGTGATGAGCTGCTCGACCTCCGGACGCAGCGCCTTGGCCTTCGCCTCGGTCGTCTTGATCCGGTCGTGGTCGATGAGCTCCTTGCAGAGGTTCTGCAGCAGCGCCTTGCGGTGCGACGCGTCGCGCGAGAGCTTGTGCCGGTTCTTCTGGTGCCGCACGGCGACTAGTCCTCCCGGAGGTCCAGGCCGCGAGCGTGGAGCGTCTCGACGACCTCGTCGATCGACTTCTTGCCGAAGTTCGGGATCGCCGCGAGCTCGCTCTCGGACTTCGAGATGAGGTCGCCGACGGTCTGGATGCCGGCGCGCTTGAGGCAGTTGTACGAGCGGACGCCGAGCTCGAGCTCCTCGATGAGGATGTCGTGCATCGGCCCGGGCGCGGCGCCACCGGCCCCGACCGCACCGCCCGGCGCACCGGCCGAGCCGTCCGCGAGCGCCCCGGCGGGGCCCTGGCGCAGCTCCTCGACGCGGTCGGCGTCGGTGAAGATCGCCAGCTGCGAGATGAGGATCTCGGCCGCCTCGCGCAGCGCCGCCGCCGGCTCGATCGAGCCGTCGGTCTCGATGTCGAGCGTCAGCCGGTCGTAGTCGGTGCGCTGGCCGACGCGGGCGCCCTCGACCGAGTACGCGACGCGCTTGACCGGCGAGAAGATCGAGTCGATCGGGATGACGCCGATCGGCTGGTCGGGGGACTTGTTGTCCTCCGCCGGGCGGTAGCCGCGGCCCCGGCCGATCGTCATGTACATCTCGAGCTTCGTCTTCTTCTCGAGCGTCGCGATGTGGACGTCCGGGTTGAGGATCTCGACGCCGGCGGGCAGGTCGATGTCCTTGGCCGTGACATCACCGGGGCCGGTGACGACGAGCGGCGCCTCGACCTCGGTCGCGTCGGAGTGCATGCGGCAGACGATGCCCTTGAGGTTCAGGACGATGTCGGTGACGTCCTCGGTGACGCCGGAGATCGTCGAGAACTCGTGCGCGACCCCCTCGATCCGCACGCTCGTCACCGCGGCGCCCGCAAGCGACGACAGCAGCACGCGGCGCAGCGAGTTGCCGAACGTGTAGCCGAAGCCGCGATCGAGGGGCTCGATGACGAACGAGCCGCGGTTTTCCTCGACGGATTCGCCGGTGATGCGAGGGATCTGGAAGTCGAGCATCAGGGAGAGATGTCCTAGTTGTCGGGACGCGCCACCCGTTCGGGGCGGCGCGTGTGGTCACTTCGAGTAGAGCTCGACGATGAGCTGCTCCTGCACGGGCGCGGCGATCTCGCGCCGCTCCGGCTTGCGGAGCACCTTCGCCGTGAGCGAATCGTGGTCGGCCTGCAGCCACGCCGGAACCTGCGCGGTGAGCTCGGTCGCGTCGCGCACGACCGGCTCGGCCGGGCTGCCGGGCTTGAAGGCGATCACGTCGCCCTCCTTCACCTGGTAGCTCGGGATGTCGACCCGGCGGCCGTTGATCGTCCAGTGGCCGTGCCGGATGAGCTGACGCGCCTGGCGGCGCGACGCCGCGAAGCCGAGGCGCACGAGAACGTTGTCGAACCGGCTCTCGAGGATCGTCAGAAGGTTCTCGCCGGTGATCCCCGGCTGGCGCGTGGCCTTCTCGTAGTACGAGCGGAACTGCTTCTCGAGGATCCCGTAGTAGCGACGGGCCTTCTGCTTCTCACGGAGCTGGACGCGGTACTCGCTCTGCTTCTGGCGGCCACGGCCGTGGTCGCCCGGCGGGTACGCACGCCGCTCGACGCCGCACTTGTCGGTCAGGCAGCGCTCGCCCTTCAGGAAGAGCTTCTGACCCTCGCGGCGGCACTGCTTGCACTGGGCGGAGGTATCTCGAGCCATCAGACACGCCGCCGCTTCCGGGGGCGGCACCCGTTGTGAGCCTGCGGGGTCACGTCGCGCACCGAGGTCACCTCGAGGCCGGCGGCCTGGAGGGAGCGGATCGCCGTCTCGCGGCCCGAGCCCGGGCCCTTGACGAACACCTCGACCTTCTGCAGGCCCTGCTCGATGCCCTTGCGGGCGGCCGAGTCGGCGGTGACCTGCGCCGCGAACGGGGTCGACTTGCGCGAGCCCTTGAAGCCGGCGCCGCCGGCGGACTCCCACGCGATGACGTTCCCCTCGCGGTCGGTGAGCGACACGATCGTGTTGTTGAACGACGTCTTGATGTGCGCCTGGCCGACCGGGATGTTCTTCTTCGGCTTGCGGCGGCCCCGCTGCGGACGACGAGGAGCCGGGCTCACTTCTTCCCTGCCTTCTTCTTGCCGGCGACCTGCATGCGCTTCGGGCCCTTGCGCGTGCGCGCGTTGGTCTTCGTGTTCTGGCCGCGGACCGGGAGGCCACGACGGTGGCGCAGGCCGCGGTAGCAGCCGATCTCCATGAGGCGCTTGATGTTCTGCGAGCGCTCGCGGCGCAGGTCGCCCTCGACGACGACGTCGCGGTCGATGACCTCGCGCAGGCGGGCGATCTCGTCCTCGGTGAGGTCGCGGACGTAGGTGTCCGGCGACACGTTCGCCTCGGAGAGGATCTTGTTCGCGGTCGACCGGCCGATGCCGTAGATGTACGTGAGGCCGATCTCCGCGCGCTTGTTCAGCGGGATGTTGATGCCGGCGATGCGTGCCATGGACCTACCCCTGCCGCTGCTTGTGCCGGGGGTTGCTGCAGATCACCAGGATCGCGCCGTGGCGGCGGATGACCTTGCACTTCTCGCACATCGGCTTGACCGACGGTCGGACCTTCACTGCTTCCTTTCGAAGACTGCTACAAGAGGGGAACGCGCGCACGCAGGACGACGGCGCTCAGGCGCGACCATCCAATTTAGCACGGGCTATGCGGCGGCTCGGTCGCGGCCTTCGTGCCAGGGCGTCAGGATGCGCGGACCGTCCCTGGTGATCGCGACCGTGAACTCGAAGTGCGCCGCCAGGGACCCGTCCTGACTATAGATCGCCCAGCCGTCGTCGCCCATCCGGACGGCGTGCCGGCCGGCGGTGACCATCGGCTCGATCGCGAGGACCATCCCCTCCTCGAGCTTCGGGCCGCGCCCGGGCTCGCCGAAGTTCGGGATCTGCGGGTCCTCGTGCATGTCGCGCCCGATGCCGTGGCCGACGAGCGAGCGCACGACGCTCAGCCCGTTGTCCTCGACGTGCCGCTGGATGGCGTGCGAGACGTCGCCGAGCCGGTTGCCCGGCCGCGCCTGCTCGACGCCCTTGAAGAGCGACTCCTCGGTGACGCGCAGGAGCTTCTCGGCGACCGGCGTGACCGGCGGCAGCGCGTACGTGCGCGCGGCGTCGGCGACCCAGCCGTCGAGCGTCACGCCGATGTCGATCGAGATCACGTCGCCCTTGCGGAGCTTGTACGGGCCCGGGATCCCGTGCACGACCATGTGGTTCGGCGACGCGCAGATCGAGCCGGGAAAGCCGTTGTAGCCCTTGAACGACGGGACCGCGCCCTGCGAGCGGATGAAGCGCTCGGCGGCGGCGTCGAGCTCGCCCGTCGTGACACCCGGCCTGATCTTCTGCTCGATCAGCCGGTGGCAACGGACGAGGATGTCCCCGGCCGCGGCCATCTTCTCGATCTCGGCCGGCGACTTCTTGATGATCATCGGGCTGCTGACCTCAGATCTCGTCCTCGAGTCTGAGGGTCGCGATCGTCGCGCGCAAGTGGTCGTGCACCTCGGTGGGGTTCCGGGTGCCGTCGAACCGCCGCAGGACGCCCTGGTCCTGGTAGTAGCCGACGAGCGGCTCGGTGTTCTCGTGGTAGACGCGCAGCCGGTTCTGCACGGTCTCCGGCTTGTCGTCGTCGCGCTGGACGAGCTTCGAGCCGTCGATGTCGCAGACGCCCTCGTGCTTGGGCGGGTTCGTCTCCACGTGGTAGACGTGCCCCTCCTTCTTGCACGTGCGCCGCCCAGACAGCCGCCGCACGATCACCTCGTCCGGGACGTCGATGAGCAGCGCCGCGGTGATCGACCGGTCGAGCTTGGCCAGCGCCTCGTCGAGCGACTTGGCCTGCTCGAGGTTGCGCGGGAAGCCGTCGAGCAGGAACCCGTCGTTGCACCGCTCGTCGTCGACGCACTCGAGGATCATCCCGATGATGAGCTCGTCGGGGACCAGGTCCCCGGCGTCCATGTACTTCTTGGCCTTCTTGCCGAGCTCGGTGCCCTCCTCGACCGCCGCGCGCAGCATGTTGCCGGTCGCGATGTACGGCAGGTGGAAGTCCTGCTCCAGCCGTTCGGCCTGCGTGCCCTTCCCGGCGCCCGGAGGCCCGAGAAGGATCAGGTTCAGCTCACTCACTTCAGGAAGCCCTCGTAGTTCCGCATCATCAGCTGCGCCTCGAGCTGTTTCATGGTGTCCAGGGCGACGCCGACGACGATGAGGAGCGAGGTCCCGCCGAAGTAGAAGTTGGCCGAGGTCTGGTTGATCAGGATCGTCGGGAGGGCCGCGACCGCCGCGAGGTACAGCGCGCCGGGGAACGTCAGGCGCGCGAGCACGCGGTCGAGGAACTCGGCCGTCGGCCGGCCCGGCCGGACGCCGGGGATGAAGCCGCCGTACTTCTTCAGGTTGTCGGCCTGGTCGACCGGGTTGAACGTCACCGCGGTGTAGAAGTAGGTGAAGACGATGATGAAGATCGTCTCGCCGACGATGTAGGCCCAGCCGCTCGGCGAGAAGAACGTCGCGATCGAGTTGTTCGCGTCGCTCGTGACGAGCTGGCCGATCGTCGGTGGGAAGGCCATGATCGACGCGGCGAAGATGACCGGGATGACGCCGGCCATGTTCACGCGCAGCGGCAGGTAGGTCTGCCCGCCGCCGGACATGCGGCGCCCGATGACGCGCTTGGCGTACTGGATCGGGATGCGGCGCTGGCCCTCCTGGACGAACACGACGATCGCGATCACCGCCAGCGCGACGAACGGCATCATCACGACGAAGACCTGGTCGGAGTTCGTCCACCAGGCCTGCACGCCGTTCGGCAGGCCGGAGACGATCGACGCGAAGATCATCAGCGAGATGCCGTTGCCGATCCCGCGCTGGGTGATGAGCTCGCCGAGCCACATGACGAGGATGCAGCCCGCGGTGAGGCAGAGCACGACGAGCAGCACCGACGCGACGCTGTAGTCGTCGAACAGCGGCGTGCCGGCCGACGCGGTGAACGACCGGAAGAGGAAGACGTAGCCGATCGACTGGCCGAACGCCAGGCCGACCGTGAGGTAGCGCGTGTACTGCGTGATGCGCTGCTGGCCGACCTCGCCCTCCTTCTGCAGCTTCTCGAGCGACGGCACGACGACCGTCAGGAGCTGCAGGATGATCGAGGCCGTGATGTACGGCATGATCCCCAGCGCGAACAGCGCGACCCTCGACAGGCCGCCGCCGCCGAGCGTGTTCAGCAGGTTGAGGACGCCCCCGCCGCTGAACTGCTCCTGCACCTGCTCGATGGCGTCGGTGTTCACCCCCGGGACCGGGATGTGAGCGCCGAGCCGGTAGATCACGAGCATGAGGCCCGTGAACGCGAGTTTCTTCCGGATCTCCGGAACGGTGAAGGCGCTGCCGATCGTCTTCAGCACGAGGGCTGACCAGACTAGTGGCTAGGCGTCTTCGACGACCACGGTGCCGCCCGCGGCCTCGATCTTCTCGCGCGCGGCGGCCGAGAACTTGTGCGCGTGGACGGTCAGCGGCTTGCTGAGCTCTCCCTTTGCGAGCACCTTGACCGGGACGTCCTTGCGCGTCCCGAGGCCCTTCTCCTTGAGCGCGTCGAGCGTCACGTCGGCGCCCGACTCGAAGCGCGCGTCGAGGTCGCCGATGTTGACCGGCTGCGTGTGCGTCCGGAACGGCTCGAACGGCATCGACATCTTCTTCGTCGGGCCGCGGAGCTTGCCCAGCCGCATGTGCAGCGGCATCTGGCCGCCCTCGAACGCGGCCTTGCGCTTCGAGCCCGAGCGCGCGCCGGCGCCCTTGTGACCGCGACCGGACGTCTTGCCGTGGCCGGAGCCCTCGCCGCGGCCGACGCGCTTGCGCGCCTTGCGCGAGCCCGGGTTCGGCTTGAGGTTGTGCAGTCCGATTCGCTCGTCAGCCATCGACCTTCACCAGGTGTCGCACGCGGTGCAGCATGCCCCGCGTCTGCTCGTTGTCCTTGACCTCGACCGTCTGGCCGATCCGGCGAAGACCGAGCGAGCGCAGGGTCTCGCGCTGCGCGTGGTTCGCGCCGTTCTTCGACTTGATCTGCGTGACCTTCGGCATCAGGCGGTGACCTCTGCGGCGGTGGACTCCTCCGAGCCCGCGTCGGCGCTCTCGCCCTCCTCCTCGCGCGGCTTGTCGGTCAGGCCGAGGACCTTGTTGACCGAGACGCCGCGGAGCTCCGCGACCTCCTCGGGCTTGCGCAGGTCCTGCAGCGCCGCGACCGTCGCCTTGACGAGGTTGATCGGGTTCTGCGAGCCCAGGCTCTTGGACAGGATGTCGTGGATGCCGGCGAGCTCGAGCACCGCGCGCACGCCGCCGCCGGCGATGACGCCGGTGCCGGGCGAGGCGGGCTTGAGCAGCACGCGGCCCGAGCCGTAGACGCCCAGCGACGGGTGCGTGATCGTCGTGCCGTGCTTCGGCACGCGGAACAGGTTCTTCTTCGCCTGCTCGACACCCTTCTGGATCGCCAGCGGCACCTCACGGGCCTTGCCGTAGCCGACGCCGACGACGTCGCGCTCGTCGCCCACCACGACCAGCGCGGTGAAGCTGAAGCGCCGGCCGCCCTTGACGACCTTCGCGACGCGGTTGATCTCGACGACCCGCTCCTGCAGGTCGAGCCCGACCGGGCTCACGGAGCGGTCGATGCCCTGGTGCTTCTGGCTCATACGGCGAGGCCTCCCTCGCGGACGCCCTCGGCGAAGGCCTTCACGCGCCCGTGGTACTTGTAGCCGCCCCGGTCGAACACCGCCCGCTCGATGCCGGCCTCCTGCGCGCGCTTGGCGAGGAGCTTGCCGGCCTCGGACGCCTGCTCGGCCTTCTTGAGGCCCTTGAGCTGGTCCTCGGTCCACGACACGGCGGCCAGCGTGTGGCCGCGCTCGTCGTCGATGAGCTGGGCGAAGATGCCCCGGTTGGAGCGGAAGACGGAGATGCGGGGACGGGCAGCGGTGCCGACAACCTTCGCGCGCACGCGGCGGCGGCGCTTGAGGCGGCGCTGCTCCTTCGTGACGACACTCATGCGCGCTTGCCGACCTTCCTGGCGACGTACTCGCCCTCGTAGCGGATGCCCTTGCCCTTGTAGGGCTCCGGCGGCCGCTGCTTGCGGATGATGGCGGCGATCTCGCCGACCTGCTGCTTGCTGTTGCCCTTGACGATCACGCGCGTGGGCTGGGGCACCTCGAACTCGATGCCCTCCGGCGCGGCGATGACCGTCGGGTGCGACTTGCCCAGCGCGAGCTCGAGGTTCTTGCCCTTGAGCGTCGCGCGGTAGCCGACGCCCTGGATCTCGAGCGTCTTGGTGAACCCGTTCGTCACGCCCTCGACCATGTTCGCCACGAGCGAGCGCGTCAGCCCGTGCAGCGCGCGGTGCTCGCCGCGGTCGGTCGGCCGCGTGACGATGAGCGTGCCGTCCTCCTCGGTGATCGAGATGTCGCGGCTCTTGCGCTCGGACAGCGCGCCGCGCGGGCCGGTCACGTGGACGACCTCGGGCTCGACCTTGACGGTCACGCCGGCAGGGACGGGGATGGGCTTCTTGCCGATGCGGCTCATCGCGCTACCAGACCTCCGCCACGACCTCGCCGCCGACCTTCGCCTGGCGGGCCTCGTGGCCGGTCATGACCCCACGCGACGTCGAGATGATCGCGGTCCCCAGGCCGCCCTGGACCTTGGGGATCGTCGACGCCGGGACATAGCGGCGCTGGCCCGGGCGCGAGACGCGGCGCAGGCCCGTGATCGCCGAGCGGCGGTCGTCGGTGTACTTCAGCCGGATCCGGATGATCTCGCCCGGGTGGTCGGCGTTCGGCGGCTCGACGTCGTAGCCGGCGATGTAGCCCTGCTCGTCGAGGATCCGCGCCATCTCGCGCTTGAGCTTGCTCGCCGGGATCTCGACGGTCTCGTGCGCGGCCGAGATGGCGTTGCGGATGCGCGTCAGGAAGTCGGCGATGGGGTCGGTGGTTCCGCTCATGCAGCTACCAGGACGACTTGGTCATCCCCGGGATGAAGCCCTGATGCGCGAGCTCGCGCAGGCAGATGCGGCACAGGCCGAACTTGCGGTAGACCGCACGCGGCCGGCCGCACCTGCGGCACCGGGTGTATTCACGGGTCTTGTACTTCGAGCCGCGTGCCTGGCGCACGCGCTGGGACGTCTTGGCCATCGTCAGGCAGCCTCGGCTTGGGTCGCGAATGCGGGACGGTTCTCACGGGCGAACGGCATGCCGAGGAGCTCGAGCAGAGCGAACGCCTCGCCATCCGTCTCGGCGGTGGTCACGACGGTCACGTCCAGGCCGCGGACCTGGTCGATGGCGTCGTAGTCGATCTCCGGGAAGATGATCTGCTCGCGCACGCCGACCGAGTAGTTGCCGCGGCCGTCGAACGAGCGCGGGTTCAGTCCGCGGAAGTCGCGGATCCGCGGCACCGCGATCGACATGAACCGGTCGAGGAACTCGTAGGCGCGCTCGCCGCGCAGGGTCACGGACACGCCGACCGGCATGCCCTCGCGCACCTTGAACTGCGCGATCGACTTGCGCGCGCGGCGGACGTTCGGCCGCTGGCCGGCGATCGTCGCGAGCTGCTCGATCGCGTTGTCGAGCATCTTCGAGTCCTGCTTGGCCTCGCCGACGCCCATGTTCAGGACGACCTTCTCGACCTTCGGCGCCTGCATGACCGAGGAGTAGCCGAAGCGCTTCATGAGCTCCGGCAGGATCTCCTCGTTGTAGCGGTCCTTGAGGCGCGCCATCAGTCGACCTTGTTCCCCGTGCGCTTGGCCACGCGGAAGCGCTTCCCGTTCTCACGGGTGATGCCGACGCGCGTGGGCTTGTTGTCCTGGGGATCGAGCAGCATGACGTTGGAGATGTGGATGGGCCCCTCCTTCTCCACGACGCCACCGGGTTCGGTGGAGCCGGGACGGGGCCGCTGATGGCGCTTGACGATGTTCAGTCCCTCGACGTAGACCCGCTCCGTCTTGGGGTCGACGCGCAGGACGCGGCCGGTCTTGCCGCGATCCTTGCCACTGATGACGAGGACCTGATCGTCGCGCCGGATCTTCATCTTAGAAGCCATCGCTCACAGCACCTCCGGAGCGAGGGACACGATCTTCATGAAGTTCCGCTCGCGCAGCTCGCGGGCCACCGGCCCGAAGATGCGCGTGCCGCGCGGGTTGTTCTGCGTGTCGATGATGACGGCGGCGTTCTCGTCGAAGCCGATGTACGTGCCGTCCTCGCGGCCGAACGGCTTGCGCGTGCGCACGACGACCGCGCGGACGACGTCGCCCTTCTTGACCGAGCCCTGCGGCGTGGCCTGCTTGACGGTCGCGGTGACGATGTCGCCCACGCCCGCGTAGCGGCGCTTGCTGCCGCCGACGACGCGGATGACGAGGATCTCGCGCGCGCCCGTGTTGTCGGCGACGCGCAGGCGGCTCTCGTTCTGGATCATCGGGCCCGCTCCAGGACCTCGTCCAGGCGCCAGCGCTTCGTGCGCGAGAGCGGGCGGCTCTCGACGACGCGCACGACATCGCCCTCGCCGGCGTCGTTGTTCTCGTCGTGGGCGTGCAGCGTCACCGACGAGCGCACGATCTTCTCGTACCGGCGGTGCCGGCGCGCGACGTCGATGCGCACGGTGATCGTCTTGTCGGGCTTGGCGGAGACGACGACGCCCTGGCGCACCTTCTGCACGCCCTTGTCGCGCTGGACCGGCGGGGTCGGCGGGACCTCGGTCCGGTTCGCGCGGGCCTTCTCGCGCTCCTGCAGGCGGCGGCGCCGGCGCGCGGCGGCCTTCGCCTTGCGGCGGGCGTCGCGCTCGGCCTGCCGCTCGGCGGGCGAGCGCGGCGGACGGGAGGAGGCCTCCTTGTGCCTGGCCAGCGCCCGCTCCTGGGCAGGCGTCAGCGGCGCCGGCTCAGCGGCGGCCTCCTCGGTCGCCTCGGCCTCGGCGCCCTCGGCCGCCTCGGCGGCCTCGGCCTCGCCGGTGGCCTCGGCCTCGGCGGCCTCGACCTCTTCGACGTTCTCGTTCTCGTTGTTCTCGGTCTCAGCCATCAGTCAACCTTCACTCCACGCTCGCGGGCGACCGTGAGCGCCCGGGCCAGATCGCGCTTGGCGGTGCGCAGCCCGGCCGTGTTCTCGAGCTCGCCGGTCGCGTGCGAGAACCGTAGGCCGAACAGCTCACGGCGCTGGGTCTTGATGTGCTCGCGCAGCGCCTCGTCGTCGAGCTCACGCAGCTCACGTGCCTTCATGCAGCGGCCTCCGTCTCCTCACGGGTGACGAACTTCGCCTTGATCGGCAGCTTCTGGATCGCCAGGCGCATCGCGTCACGGGCGAGCGGCTCGGGCACGCCGGCCAGCTCGAACATGACGCGGCCCGGCTTGACGACCGCGACCCAGCCCTCGGGCGAGCCCTTGCCGGAGCCCATGCGGGTCTCGGCCGGCTTCTTCGTGTAGCTCTTGTCCGGGAAGACGTTGATCCACACCTTGCCGCCACGCTTGATCTTGCGGGTCATCGCGATACGTGCGGCCTCGATCTGCCGGTTGGTGATCCACCCGGCCTCGAGCGCCTTGATGCCGTACTCGCCGAACTGCACCTTGGTCTGACCGCGCGAGAGCCCGTGCTTGCGGCCACGGTGCTGCTTGCGGTGCTTGACGCGCTTGGGGCTCAGCATCAGCGGCCACCTCCCCGGAACCCGCCGCCGCCGGGGCCGCGACCGCCACGGCCGCCGGGGCCGCCCTGACCGCCGCGCCCGCGACCGCCGCCGCGACCGCCGCGGCCGCCGCCGTCGCGGTCACCGCGCCCGCGCCCGCGCCCACGCCCGCGACCGCGGTCGTCGCGGTCGTCGCGCTGCTGCGAGGGGGTGTCCATCTCGGTGAGGTCGACGCCGGTGAAGCCCTCGGGCATGATCTCGCCCTTGTTGATCCAGCACTTCACGCCGATGCGGCCGAACGTCGTGCGGGCCTCGTAGAACCCGTAGTCGATGTCGGCGCGCAGCGTGTGGAGCGGCACGCGGCCGTCCGAGTACATCTCGGTGCGCGCCATCTCCGCGCCGCCGAGGCGGCCGGAGACCTGGATCTTGCAGCCCTTGGCGCCCGAGCGCATCGCGCTGGTCAGCGCGCGCTTCATCGCGCGGCGGAACGCCACGCGGTTGACGAGCTGCTCGGCGATCGACTGGGCGACGAGCTTCGCGTCGAGCTCGGGCCGCTTGATCTCGAGGATGTTGACCTTGATGGCCTTGCCGGTCATCCGGTTCAGGTCCCGACGCAGCGCGTCGACCTCCGAGCCGGACTTGCCGATGACGATGCCCGGGCGCGCGGTGTGGATGTTGACCTCGACCTCGTTCGCGTCCTTGCGGATCGTGATGTCGGAGAGGCCCGCGTGCGCAAGCTTGTTGTTGATGTGGTCCCGGATGCGGACGTCTTCGGCCAGGTAGTCGTCGAAGTTCCGCTCGGTGAACCAGTTCGACTTCCAATCGTGGATGTAGCCGACGCGCATCGCCTCGGGATGAACCTTCTGTCCCATCAGTTCTCCTTGGGCGTCAGCGTGATCGTGAGATGGCTCGTGCGCTTGCGGATGCGCGTCGCACGGCCGTGGGCGCGCGGGCGGAACCGCTTGAGCGTCGGGCCCTCGTCGGCCGTCGCGTTCAGCACGCGCAGGTCGTCGCCGACGAGATCGTGGTTGTGCTCGGCGTTGGCGATCGCCGACTCGAGCAGCTTGCGCCAGTCCTCGGCCACCGCGCGCGGGCTGAACTGCAGCAGCGCACGCGCCTCGGCGACGTCCTTGCCACGGACGTGGTCGGCGATGAGGCGGGCCTTGCGGGCCGACGTGCGGACGTACCTGGCCTGCGCGCGCACGGTGACCGGCTCACCGGTCTCGCGCTCGCGGCGCCGGCGCGACCGCGCGGCGGGAGCAGGCTTGTCCCCGGCCTTCGGCTTGTCTTCGGCCTTCGGCTCCTCGGCGTCGGCCTTCTTCTCGGCCTTCGCCTTCGACTCGGCCTTGGGCTTCGACCCGGCCTTGGCCTTGGGCTTCTCCTCCGCCTTCGGCTCGGCCTTCGCGCGGGTGCGCTTCGGCTTGGCCTCGGCCTCGGGCTCCGCCTTGGCGGGGGTGCCCGCGCCCTCCTGCTCGGTGGGCTGGTCCTTCTTCTCGGTGTCCGCGTCGCGAGCGCCGTCGGCCATCGTCAGCGCACCTTCCCCGAACCGGCGTGGCCGCGATACGTGCGCGTGGGCGCGAACTCGCCGAGCTTGTGCCCGACCATGCCCTCGCTGATGAACACCGGCACGTGCTTGCGCCCGTCGTGCACGGCGATCGTGTGCCCCACCATCTCCGGGAAGATCGTGGAGCTGCGCGACCAGGTCTTGATCATCTGCTTTTGGCCGGAGGCGTTCATCGCCTCGATGCGCTGCATGAGGCGCTCCTCGACCCACGGCCCCTTCTTGCTGGAGCGACTCATCTACGAACGCTTGCCCTTCCCACGGCGACGGCCGCGGACGATGTAGCGGTCCGACGCCTTGTTCTTCTTGCGCGTGCGGTAGCCGAGCGTCGGCACGCCCCAGGGCGTGACCGGATGCCGGCCGGGAGTGGTCGAGCCCTCACCGCCACCGTGCGGGTGGTCGACCGGGTTCATGGCGGTGCCTCGGGTCTGCGGCCGCACGCCGAGATGGCGCTTGCGGCCGGCCTTGCCCACCTTGACGTTCTGGTGATCGGAGTTGCCGATCGCGCCGACCGTGGCGCGGCACTCCTCACGGACCATGCGCATCTCGCCGGACGGCAGGCGCAGGGTCGCCATCCCGTTCTCCTTCGCCATGAGCTGGACGCTCGCGCCCGCCGAGCGGGCGAGCTGGCCGCCGCGGCCGGGCTGCAGCTCGACGTTGTGGATCACGGTGCCGGTCGGCATCTTCGACAGCGGCAGGCAGTTGCCCACGTCGATCGGCGCGTCCGGGCCCGACGCCACGGTCATGCCGACCTTCAGGCGGTTCGGAGCCAGGATGTAGCGCTTCTCGCCGTCCAGGTAGTGCAGGAGCGCGATGTACGCGGTCCGGTTCGGGTCGTACTCGATCGCGGCCACGCGGGCGGGGATCCCGTCCTTGCGCCGCTTGAAGTCGATCTTCCGGTACAGCCGCTTGGCGCCGCCACCGCGGTGGCGGGCGGTCTTGCGCCCGTGCGCGTTGCGGCCGCCGGTCTTCTTCAGGCCCTCGGTGAGCGACTTCTCGGGCTCGGTCTTCGTGATCTCCGAGAAGTCCGGGTACGAGACGAAGCGCAGGCCGGCGCTCGTGGGCTTTGGCTTGCGGATCGGCATTACGAGCCCTCCTCGAGGCCCTGGAGGCCCTGGAAGATCGGGATCGTGTCGCCCGGCTTGACCTGGACGATCGCCTTCTTCCACTGGCGCGTCCGGCCGGCGGTGTAGCCGCGGCGCTTGGGCTTGCTCTTGACGCTCATCGTGCGCACGTCGACGACCGTGACGTCGAAGAGCTCCTCGACGGCCTGGCGGATCTGCGTCTTGTGCGCGTCCGGGTGGACGCGGAACGTGTACTTGTCGGCCGTCGCCAGGACGTAGCTCTTCTCGCTGACGACCGGCCGGATGATGACCTGTGAGGCGTCCATCAGGCGGTGGCCCTCCGGGTGAGCTCGTCGAGCGCGGCCTCGGAGACCACGAGCGACGCGGCGCCGACGATGTCGGCGACCCCGACGCCGTCGGCCGGCAGGACCGACGTGCGCTCGATGTTGCGGAACGAGTACGCGGCCGTCGTCTCGTCCTCGGTGAGGACGACGAGCGTCGGGCGCTGCACGGCGTCCGAGCCCTCGAGGAGCCGGACGGCCTGCTTGGTCGAGGGCGTGTCGAACGCGCTCGCGTCGAACACCGCGATCGAGCCGCGGCCGGCGTGCAGCGACAGGGCGCTGCGCAGCGCGGCGCGCTTCTCCTTGCGGTTGACCTTGAACGTGTACCGCCGCGGCGAGGGCCCGAAGATCGTGCCGCCGCCCGTCCAGAGCGGCGACCGGGTCGAGCCGGCGCGGGCACGGCCCGTGCCCTTCTGGCGCCACGGCTTGGCGCCGCCGCCGCGGACCTGTCCACGGGTCTTCGTCGAGTGCGTGCCCTGACGGCGCGCGTTCAGCTCGGCCCGCACGGACTCGTGCACCAGGCCGGTGTTGAACTCGGCGCCGAAGGCCGCCTCGTCGAGCTTCGTCGTCTTCTTGCCGTCGCCGAGGAACGGAGCGGTGCCCTCAGCCATCGGACCGCACCTCCACGATGCCGTTGCGCGGGCCGGGGACGGCGCCGCGGACGAGGAGCAGGTTCTGCTCCGGATCGACGCGCACGATCTCCAGGCCGCGCTGGGTGACGCGCTTGTTGCCCATCTGGCCCGGCATGCGCTTGCCCTTCATCACGCGCGAGGGCGTGGCGGACGCGCCGATCGAGCCCGGGGCGCGCACGTTGTGCGAGCCGTGGGTGACCGGGCCGCGGCCGAAGCCGTGGCGCTTGATGCCGCCCTGGAAGCCCTTGCCCTTCGAGCGGCCCGAGACCTTGACCTTCTGGCCGGGCTCGAACGCGTCGACGGTCACGACGTCGCCGACCTGCAGCGGCGCCGGGTTCTTGTCGTCGCGGAACTCGACGAGGTGCTTGCTCGGGGGAGCGCCGGCCTTCTTGAGGTGGCCGAGCTCGGGCTTGGTCAGGTGCTTCTCGCGGGTCGCGCCGAACGCCAGCTGGACGGCCGAGTAGCCGTCGACGTCGGGCGTGCGCACGGCAGTCACCGGACACGGGCCGGCCTCGAGCACGGTCACGCGCTCGACCTTCCCGTCCTCCTGGAAGATCTGGGTCATCCCGAGCTTCTTGGCGAGGATCGCAGCCATGGTCCGTTACGCGAGGCGGATCTCGATGTCGACACCCGCGGGCAGGTGGTCCAGCCGCTGGAGCGAGTCGACGGTCTTCGGGGTGGGCTGGTGGATGTCGATCAGCCGCTTGTGGGTGCGGATCTCGAAGTGCTCCTGCGAGTCCTTGTCCTTGAAGGGCGAGCGGATGACCGCGTAGACGTTCTTCTCGGTCGGAAGGGGCACCGGGCCGCTCACGGTCGCGCCGGTGCGCGTCGCCGTGTCGACGATGTCCTTCGCCGCGGTCTCGATGGCCGAGTGGTCGTAGGCCTTGAGCCGGATGCGGATCTTGTTCTGTCCGATGCCTGCCATGTGATGTCTCTCGTCATAAGGGGCGGGCGTCGTGCCCGCCCCCAGAGGACGACTTGTGGTTCGTGCCGCGCCCCTACTCGACGATCTCGGTGACGACGCCGGAGCCGACGGTGCGGCCGCCCTCGCGGATCGCGAAGCGCAGGCCCGCGTCCATGGCGATCGGCTGGATGAGCTCGATGTCCATCTGGACGTTGTCGCCCGGCATGACCATCTCGACGCCCTCGGGCAGCTTCGCCGTGCCGGTGACGTCGGTCGTGCGGAAGTAGAACTGCGGCCGGTAGCCGGTGAAGAACGGCGTGTGGCGGCCGCCCTCCTCCTTCTTCAGGACGTAGACCTCGGCCTTGAACTTCGTGTGCGGCGTGATCGAGCCGGGCGCGCAGAGCACCTGGCCGCGCTCGATCTCCTCGCGCTTGGTGCCACGGAGCAGGCAGCCGACGTTGTCGCCGGCCTCGCCGCGGTCGAGGATCTTGCGGAACATCTCGACGCCGGTGACGACGGTCTTCTGCGTCGGGCGGATGCCGACGATCTCGACCTCGTCGCCCGTCTGGATGACGCCCTGCTCGATGCGGCCGGTCGCGACGGTGCCGCGGCCGGTGATCGAGAAGACGTCCTCGACCGGCATCAGGAACGGGCGGTCGAGCGGACGCTCGGGCTCCGGGATGTAGGTGTCGAGCTGCTCGGCGAGCTCGAGGATCTTCTGCGTGTACTCCGGGTCGCCCTCGAGCGCCTTGAGCGCCGAGCCGGTGACGAACGGGATGTCGTCGCCCGGGAACTCGTACTCGCTGAGCAGGTCGCGGACCTCGACCTCGACGAGCTCGAGGAGCTCCTCGTCGTCGACCATGTCCGCCTTGTTGAGGAAGACCACGATGTACGGCACGCCGACCTGACGAGCGAGCAGGATGTGCTCGCGCGTCTGCGGCATCGGGCCGTCGGCCGCCGACACGACGAGGATGGCCCCGTCCATCTGCGCGGCGCCCGTGATCATGTTCTTCACGTAGTCCGCGTGGCCAGGACAATCGACGTGCGCGTAATGACGCTTCTCCGTCTCGTACTCGACGTGCGACGTCGCGATCGTGATGCCACGCTCCTTCTCCTCAGGAGCGTTGTCGATCTCGTCGAAGGAGCGCGCCTGGCCGCCGTACGTGTCCGACAGGACCTTGGTGATGGCAGCGGTCAGCGTCGTCTTGCCGTGGTCGATGTGACCGATCGTGCCGACGTTGACGTGCGGCTTGGTGCGCTCGAACTTCTCCTTGGCCACTTTGTGGTTCTCCTCTGGGGACTAGAAACCGTTGGAAGGTACTAAGAAACTCAGGCTGCGGCGGTGTCGCCCGTGCGCTCGCCGACGACCTTCTCGGCGATGTTCGGGGGCACCTCGTCGTAGCTGTCGAACTGCATCGTGTACGTCGCCCGGCCCTGCGTGTTCGAGCGCAGGTCGGTCGCGTAGCCGAACATCTCCGACAGGGGCACCTTGGCGGTCACGGCAAGCGCGTTGCCGCGCTGCTCCTGGCCCTCGACGCGACCGCGCCGGCGGCTCAGGTCGCCGATGACGTCACCGAGGAACTCCTCGGGGGTGACGACCTCGACCTTGAAGATCGGCTCGAGGAGCGTGGGCTTCGCCCGCTTGGCCGCCTCCTGCAGCGCGAGCGACCCCGCGACCTTGAACGCGATCTCCGACGAATCCGTCTCGTGGTACTTGCCGTCGACGAGCGTCACCTTGACGTCGACCATCGGGTACCCCGCACGGACACCGTTCTCGAGCGCTTCCTCGATGCCCTTCTGGACACTGGGGATGAACTCGGTGGGGATGGCGCCGCCCTTGATCTGGTTCTCGAAGACGAAGCCCTCCCCGGGCGCCGGCTCGAGGTCGATGTAGACGATGCCGTACTGGCCCGAGCCGCCGGTCTGGCGGACGAACCGGCCCTCGACCCCCTTGGCCGTGCCCTTCACGGTCTCGCGGTAGGAGACCTGCGGCTTGCCGACGTTCGCCTCGACGTTGAACTCGCGCCGCATGCGGTCGACGATGATGTCGAGGTGGAGCTCGCCCATGCCGGAGATCTCCGTCTGGCCGGTCTCCTCGTTCGTCGCGACCTGGAAGGTCGGGTCCTCCTCGGCGAGCCGCTGCAGCGCGGTCGCCATCTTCTCCTGGTCGGCCTTGGTCTTCGGCTCGACCGCGACCTTGATGACCGGCTCGGGGAACTCGATCGTCTCGAGCCGGATCGGCTTGTCCGGCGCGCAGAGCGTGTCGCCGGTGACGACCTGCTTGATGCCGACCGCCGCGCCGATCTCGCCGGCGTAGATCGCGTCGATGTCCTTGCGCTCGTTGGCGTGCATCTCGAGGATGCGGCCGACGCGCTCGGTCTTGCCGGTCGAGACGTTCAGGACGCGCGAGCCCGCCTCCAGCTTGCCGCTGTAGACGCGGAAGTAGGTGAGCTTGCCGAAGAACGGGTCGGCCATGATCTTGAAGGCGAGGGCCGCGAACGGCGCGTTGTCGTCGGCCGGCCGGGTGGCCTCGCCGATCTCGACGCCGCCCTTGCCGATCTCCATGCCGACGACCGGCGGGATGTCCAGCGGCGACGGCAGGTAGTCGATGACCGCGTCGAGCAGCGGCTGCACGCCCTTGTTCTTGAACGCCGAGCCGCAGAAGACCGGGGTCATCTCGATGGCGAGCGTCGCCTTGCGGATCGCCGACTTGAGCTGGTCGGGCTCGACGTCGCCGTTCTCGAGGTACGCCTCGGCGAGCTCGTCGTCGAAGTGGCTGACCGCGTCGATGAGCTCCTCGCGGGCCTGGTCGGCGGCGTCCCTGTAGGCGTCCGGGATCTCGATGATCTCCTGCTCCTTGCCGAGCTCATCGAGGTAGCGGATCGCCTTCATCCCGATCAGGTCGATGATCCCCTCGAACTCGGCCTCGGCGCCGATCGGGAGCTGGACCGGGACGGCGTTGGCCCCGAGGCGGTCGTGCATCGTCTTGACCGCGTTCTCGAAGTTCGCGCCCATCCGGTCCATCTTGTTGATGAACGCGATGCGCGGGACGTTGTACTTGTCGGCCTGACGCCAGACGGTCTCGGACTGGGGCTCGACGCCGGCGACCGAGTCGAACAGGGCGATGGCGCCGTCGAGGACGCGCAGCGAGCGCTCGACCTCGACGGTGAAGTCGACGTGACCCGGGGTATCGATGATGTTGATGCGATGGTCGCGCCACGACGCCGTGGTGGCCGCAGACGTGATCGTGATGCCACGCTCCTGCTCCTGCTCCATCCAGTCCATCTGCGACGCACCCTCATGGGTCTCGCCCATCTTGTACGTGCGACCCGTGTAGTACAGGATGCGCTCCGTCGTGGTGGTCTTGCCGGCGTCGATGTGCGCCATGATCCCGATATTCCGGGTCTTCTCGATGGGGAACGTGCGTGGCATGAAAAGTGGAGTTCGTGTGCGTCGGCGTCAGGAACGTGAAAACGGGCCCAGCGGGCCCGTTCACGACACAGCGAGAAGCTGTAGCCCGAGCCCTATGTGGTCGTGGTCTCCATCGCCAGCTGAGGTGCTTCGAAGGGCGCACGCGTGAGCGCACAGGCCCCGGAAGCGACCAACGACTATAGCACGGGCTCTCGGCGTTCCCGGGGGCGTACACCACACCCCGGACGGACCGGTGTCGCCCTCGTCGCGCTGGCCCTCCTCGCCGCGCTTCTCCTGGTGATCAGCACCTTCATGACGCTGTTCAGGATCACCACCGGCGAGGCCGAGCTCCGATCCTACACGGGCCTGGATCACCACTCGATCGCGATGCTCCTGCTGGGCGTCGCGGTGGTCCCCATGGCGCTCGGGACGCTGCGCGGCGCGCGACCGGCGATGTGGGCGCTGACCGCGATCGGGATCGTCGTCCTCGTGATCTCGTTCACCGTCGACCTGCCCGCCGCACTGGACGAGGGCACGCTCGCCGTCACCTACGAGGGAGCACAGGCCGAGCCCGCCGCCGGCTTCTACGTCGAGTCGCTCGCGGGGGCGCTGCTGCTCGTCGCGGGCGGGCTGCTGCTCATGACCGCGCCGTCGCGGCCCGGGACGCTGAGCGACTCGCCGTAGGCGGGGTTCGTCGTTCCGGCGCGGCGTTCGGAGGGTTCGGGGGTGGTGGCGGTGGTCGTGGCCCGCGGCGGGTGGTCTGCGTCCGGGGCGGTGGGGGCGGCCGGCTCGCTCCGTGCGAGCTCGGTGATGGCGGGCTTCGGCGTGATCTGAACGGCCGGCTGGTCAGGCAGTGTGGGAGCGGGTTCGCGGTGCGCTCACCGCGGGCGGGTGGGCGGGCGGGGCGCCGCCGACGAGCGGCGGCGCCCCGCTTCGGTCGGGTGCGTCGACTCGTCCCGACATAGCCGTCATGGGCCGACACACCCGGCCGGACCCGGGCTGGGTGTGTCGACTCGTTGCGACATCACCGTGATGAGTCGACACACCCGCGCGCACCGGTGCCGACCCACTCGGATCCGTCGGGTCTCCGCGCTTGCGCTTCCGGCCGGCCGGAATGTCGGCCTCGACCCGGTGCGGCGCGCGAGCCGGACGGAACGGTCGGCTGAGCGCGCGTTTCATCCAGGTCGCTCCCCGCAGGTCCGGCTGGCGCGCCGCCCGCGGAGCGAGCCGGACGAGACGGTCGACCCGGAGCGCGATTCATCCGGCTCGCGGGCCGACCCGGCCGCGAGCGCCCGACACCAAGACACCGCGCCCGCCCGCCCACGAGCGCGCGACCGTGCGCAGCCATCGCACGAGAAACGAGCCCCACCCCCGGCGACGGCAGGCTCGTCGCGGTCCGGGCACGCGCTCACCCAGCCTTACCAGCGGCCGTGCAGACCACGGAACACCCCGCCGCCACAGAACCCGCTCGGAGCGCGCCAGCCCGGCACCACGAACCCGGGCGCGGACCACCCGCCGCGGGCCACGCTCCGCGCTGACCTCACACCAGAGGCACTCAACCAGCGGACGCCACGCGCGTGGAGACCACCGCGTAGCGGCTCCACCGCAGACCATCGCCGACCACCTCGTCGGCGAGGGGTTCGAGCCGCACGCCGGCCGCCTCCGGCCCAGCGAACGGCCGGCCGGTCGCCGACACGACGGGATGGACGAGGAGGCTGAACTCGTCGACCAGGCGGCGGCGAGCGCGATCCCCGAGCGCCAGCTGCCCGCGCCGAGCAGGTTCGAACCCGTCGACGCGACCGTCAACCAGCGGTCCGCCGGTCAGGCAGAGCATCGATCGTCGTGCCTGCGTGGTGACGCTGAGCCGGCACAGTGCGCCGGCACGGGCCGCTTCAGCGGCGCCGCGCAGGCGCGACGAGAACGGCTCTGACTACCAGCGGTAGTGGGCGAACGCCTTGTTCGCCTGCGCCATCCGGTAGATGTCGTCCTTGCGCTTGTACGCGCCGCCCTGCTGGTTCTGCGCGTCGAGCAGCTCGTTGGCGAGCCGCTGCGCCATCGTCTTCTCGCGACGCTGGCGGGCGAACTCGACGAGCCAGCGGACGGCGAGCGTCCGGGCACGGCGCGCGGGGACCTCGACCGGGACCTGGTAGGTCGCGCCGCCGACACGGCGGGAGCGGACCTCGAGCGTCGGCGTGAGCGCCTTGATCGACGCCTCGAGGACCTCGAGCGGGTCCTTGCCGGTGCGCTCGCCGAGGATCGAGAGCGCGTCGTAGACGATGCGCTCGGCGACGCTCTTCTTCCCGTCGAGCATGACCCGGTTGATGATCTGGGTCACGAGGCGCGAACGGTGGACGGGGTCCGGCTCGATCGGACGGATGGTTGCTGCGTTGCGGCGCATGGCTACTTCTTCTTGACGCCGTACTGCGAGCGGGCCTTCTTGCGGTCGCTGACGCCGGCGGCGTCGAGCGTGCCGCGCACGACCTTGTAGCGCACACCCGGCAGGTCCTTGACGCGGCCACCGCGCACGAGCACGACGGAGTGCTCCTGCAGGTTGTGGCCCTCGCCGGGGATGTACGCGGTGACCTCGATGCCACCCGAGATGCGCACCCGGGCCACCTTGCGGAGCGCCGAGTTCGGCTTCTTCGGAGTGGTGGTGAAGACGCGGGTGCAGACGCCGCGCCGCTGCGGGGCGGCGACCTTCTTCTTGCGGCCCTTGCCGGACTTCAGGCCCGGCGTGGCCATCTTCTTCGTCTTCGGGTGACGTCCCTTGCGGATCAGCTGCGAGGTCGTGGGCATGCGGGGGTGCAGGCTAGCAGCACCCGACGGGCCCGGTCCGGGCTGGCCCGGGGCGCGGCTCCGGCGGGCCCGGCCCGCCCGGTGCAGGGTCAGCAGACCGACGATGGCGCGTCTGCGTTCGATGCATGCGTCACGATGCGACCCATGCAAGCCCCTCGCTCGCTTCGCGTCGCCCTGCTCGCCGCCTCGGTCCTGCTCGCCTTCGCCGCGGTCGCGTTCGCGGCGACGAAGGTCGGAGGACGCGGCGCTGACCGGCTCGTCGGCACCGGCGGCGCCGACCGGCTGAGCGGCAACGGCGGCAACGACACGCTCCTCGGCCGCGGCGGCAACGACCGCCTGAACGGCGGGCGTGGCGACGACCGCATCGACGGCGGCCCGGGCGACGACACGATCCTCGGCGGCGACGGCCACGACCGGATCTCCGGCGGCCCGGGCGACGACTTCATCGACGGCGGCCGCGGCCCGGACGTGATCTCGGCGGGCCCGGGCAACGACACCGTGTACGGCGGCACGGGCGTCGATCGCGTCGACTGCGGACCGGGCTTCGACCGCGCCTACTACCAGCTCCAGTCCGAGCGCCGCCGGCACTTCCGGAACTGCGAGCGGCTGATCCAGGAGCCCAAGCAGCGGCTGCGCTCCTGCCGTCAGGGCGGCACGTCGGCGTCCGAGACACTCTTCGGGACCGAGGGCGACGACACGTGCCGCGGGCGCGGCGGCGACGACTACATCGAGGGCCGCGGAGGCGACGACCGGTTGTTCGGCGGCGACGGGAACGACGAGCTGTTCGGGCGCTTCGGCAACGACTACCTCGAGGGCGGGCCCGGCAACGACAGCCTCGAGGGCGGGCGCGGCAACGACCGGCTCGACGGCGGCCCGGGCGACGACACGCTGAACGGCGGGCACGGCCGCGACGTGATCGTCTGCGGCCCGGGCAACGACACGGTCATCGCGTCGGCGGGCGATCAGATCGCCGACGACTGCGAGCGACGCCGCTGACCCGGCGCCGGCAGGCGACTGCCGGCGCCCCGGTGGACGGCGGGCGGCGCTAGCCGACGGCGGCGACCGCCCGGAGCGCGTCGGCCGGAGGCGTGAACTCCAGCCCCTGGTCGCGCGCGACCGGCTCGTAGGTGACGTGGCCGTTGCAGACGTTCAGCCCGGCGAGGAAGCCCGGGTCGTCCTCGAGCGCCGCCAGGCCGCGGTCGGCGAGCTTGACGACGTACGGCATCGTCGCGTTCGTCAGCGCGTAGGTGGAGGTGATCGGCACCGCGCCGGGCATGTTCGCCACGCAGTAGTGGGTGACGCCGTCGACCTCGTAGGTCGGGTCCGAGTGCGTCGTCGGCCGCGACGTCTCGAAGCAGCCGCCCTGGTCGATCGCCACGTCGACGAGCACGGCGCCGCGCTTCATGAGCTTGAGCTGCTCGCGCGAGATCAGCCGCGGCGCCCGCGCGCCGTGGATGAGCACCGCGCCGATGACGAGGTCGACCTGCGGCAGGAGCTGCTCGATCTCCAGCGCCGACGAGTACACGGTCGAGGCACGGTCGTTGAGCAGGATCTCGACCTCGCGCAGGCGGTCGATGTTGCGGTCCAGGACATAGACCTCGGCGCCCATCCCGATCGCGATGATCGCCGCGTTGATCCCGACGACGCCGCCGCCGATGATCATCACGCGGCCGGCCGCGACGCCGGGGACCCCGCCGAGCAGCATCCCGCGCCCGCCGAGCGGCTTCTCGAGCATGAACGCGCCGGCCTGGGTGGCGATCTTGCCGGCGACCTCGCTCATGGGGGCGAGCAGCGGCAGGCGGCCACGGCCGTCCTCGACGGTCTCGTAGGCGATGCACGTCGCGCCGGAGGCCATGAGCCCGGCGGTGAGCTCGGGCGCGGGCGCGAGGTGCAGGTAGGTGAACAGCGTGTGCCGCGGCTCGAGGCGCGCGACCTCCTCGGGCTGGGGCTCCTTGACCTTGACGATCAGCTCGGCCTCGCCGAAGACCGCCTCGGCGTCGGGCAGGATCTTCGCGCCCTGCGCCTCGTAGTCGGCGTCGGTGATCGCCGACCCCTCGCCGGCCCCGCTCTGGACGACGACCTCGTGGCCGCGATCGACCAGCTCGCGCACGCCTGACGGGGTCAGCGCCACCCGGTACTCGTCGGTCTTGATCTCCGTGGGGACTCCGACCTTCATCGGGATGCGATCTCCTTGCCTCGTAGTGCCAGCCAGAACTCGATCCGGTCGCGGGCCGAACCGAGGTCGCGCCCGGTCAGCTCCTCGATGCGGCGGATCCGGTACCGCAGCGTGTGGCGGTGGCAGTACAGCCGCTGGGCGGCCCGCTCCCACTGCCCGTTGCACTCGATGAACGCCTCGAGCGAGCGCATGAGCTCGCCGCCGTACTGGCCCTCGCCGGCCTCGATCGGGCCGAGGAGCGAGTCGCAGTACAGGGCGAGCGCCTCGTGGTCCTGCAGGGACAGCAGGAGCTGGAACGACCCGAGGTCCTTCCAGGTGCCGACGCCGGTCACCGCGGCGCCCTTCCCGTTCCCGTTCCCGTTCCCGTTGCCGTTGCCGTTGCCGTTCCGGCTGCCGTTCGCCGCCGCGAGCGTGCGCGCCTCGAGCGCGCAGCGGGCCTCGTGCAGCGCGCGGCGCGCCTCGCCGGCCGGCACCGCGCGGCCGACGCCCGCCGCGACCGGCTTGCCGTTCGCGGCCGCCGCGACCCGCGCGCGGACGCGCTCGGCGACCTCGACGAGCTCGTCGTCGGGCAGGCCGGGGACGACCGCGACCGCGCGGCGCTCGTCAGCCGCGACGAGCGCCGGGAGGGCCTCGGCGTCGAGCGCGTCGCCGAGCGGCCCGTCGAGCGGCGGCTCGACGACGATGACGCTGACCTCGGCGCCGAGCCGGAACGGCTCCAGGCGCCGGGCGAGCTCGGCGCCCTGCAGCTCGCCGCTCTGCAGCCCGGCGAGGACGTCGCCGGCGAGGCGCCGCTCGGTCGAGTCGGCGACGCGGCGGCGCAGCAGCTCGAGCGCGACGACGGTCGCGCCCTGGTGCAGCGTGAGCCGGTCGACCTCCGCGAGCCCGCCGGAGTCCTTGACGCCCGCGACCCACGCCTGCGGCGCGCGGCCGTGCTCGGAGGAGACCGGCAGCACGAGCGCGCGGCCGTGCAGGTCGGCGTGGTCGGGCGCGAACGGCTGGGCGTCGCCGTTGCGCGCGCGGCGGTGGGCCTCGGCGCCGATCGCGGCGATCGCCTCCTCGTCGAGCGGCCGGCGGAACGAGCGGCAGGCGAGCGGGGTGCCGCGCGTGTCGAGCACGAGCGCGACCCCTCCGACGAGCCCGGCGAGCGCGCCGACGATGCCGTCCAGGCCGCGCTCGGCGAGCACCACGCGCTGCAGGCGCTCCTGCGCGGCGATCGAGCGGCGCAGCAGCGCGTACTCCTCGTTGACCAGGCGCGTGAACGCCTGCTCGGTGATCGCGATGAACGGCAGCTCGTACGGGATCTCCAGCAGCGGGAAGCCGCGTTCGCGCGCGGCCTCGGCGAGCGCCTCGGGGACGGCGTCGTGCGTGAAGCCCACGCCGAAGCCCACGCCGGCGAGCCCGTGGTCGGCGAGCCGGTGGATGTAGGCGCGCTGGGTCTCGGCGTCGGTGAGCTGCAGGCCGGTGGTCAGCAGCAACTCGCCGCCCGACAGCCACGGCGTCGGGTCGGGCAGCTCGGAGATGTGGACCCAGCGGACGGGCGCGTCCAGCGCCGCGTCGCCTGCGAGCACCGCCGCGTCGTCGAGATCCCCCAGCAGCTCTCGGACGGTGAGCACGGGCGGCTACCCCCTGATCCGCGCGGCCGCGGCCTCGAGGACCGGCCGCAGGACACCCTCGATCTCCTCGAAGTGCTCGGGCTGGGCGATGAGCGGCGGCGAGAGCTGGATGACCGGGTCGCCGCGATCGTCGGCGCGGCAGATCAGCCCGCGCCGGAACAGCTCGCCGGAGAGGAACTCGCGCAGGAGCCACTCGGACTCGTCGTCGTCGAACGTCTCCTTCGTCTCCTGGTCCTTGACGAGCTCGATGGCCTGGAAGTAGCCGGCGCCGCGCACGTCGCCGACGATCGGGATGTCGCGCAGCGAGTCGAGCATCGCGCGGAAGGCGGGCTCGTGCTCGCGGACGTTCTCGATGACCCGCTCGTGCTCCATCACGTCGATGTTCGCCAGCGCGACCGCGCACGCGATCGGGTGGCCGGCGAAGGTGAAGCCGTGGAGGAACGCGTTCTTGCCCTCGAGGAACGGCTCGGCGACGCGGTCGGACGCGATGACCGCGCCGAGCGGCGCGTACGCGGACGTGATCCCCTTCGCGGTCGTGATGAGGTCGGGCTGGTAGCCGTAGCGCTGCGCGCCGAACCACTCGCCGAGGCGGCCCCACGAGCAGATGACCTCGTCGGAGATCATCAGCACGTCGTACTCGTCGCAGATCTCGCGGATGCGCTGGAAGTACCCCTCGGGCGGCGTGAAGCAGCCGCCGGCGTTCTGCACCGGCTCCATGATCACGGCGGCGACGGTCTCCGGTCCCTCGAACTCGATCCGCTCGGCGACCGCGTCGGCGAGCATCTCGGGGCCGTACCCGGGCCTCAGCCGGTACTGGTTCGTGTTCGGCACGTGGCAGCCGCCGGGCGTGAACGGCTCGAACGGGGCGCGGAGGGCGGTGATGCCGGTGGCGCTGAGCGCGCCGAGCGTCGTGCCGTGGTAGGCGACCTCGCGCGCAATGACCTTCGTCTTGTTCGGGTTGCCGGTGAGCTTGTGGTACTGGCGGGCGAGCTTCAGCGCGCTCTCCACCGCCTCGCCGCCGCCGCTCGTGAAGAAGACGCGGTTCAGGTCGCCGGGCGCAAGGTCGGCGATGCGGGCGGCGAGCTCGATCGCGCGCGGGTGCGCGTACGACCAGTTCGTGAAGAACCCGAGCTCCTCGGCCTGTCGGGCGCCGGCCTGCGCGACGTCCGCGCGGCCGTGGCCGATGTTCACGCAGAACAGGGCGCTCAGGCCGTCGAAGTACCGGTTGCCGTGCTCGTCCCAGACGTGGCAGCCCTCGCCGCGGACGATGATCGGGATCTCGGCGCCGTCCTGGAAGTCGCCCATGCGGCTGAAGTGCAGCCACAGGTGGTTTTTCGCCAGCTCCTGCAGGCTCGCAGTCGTGGTGGCCATCGTGGCCAACGATACGTCCGCGCCTGCGCCGTCTTCCAGCGACGGAGTGGCACGTCACGCGCGCCGCGGATGTACGACTTGTCGCGCGGTGCCGGTGCGCGCCCGACTAGGCGCGGGCCGGCACGCCCTGCGCGGCGCGGACCGGCGCCGGCGTCAGCGCGCTGGCGACGATGACCAGCAGGAACGCGACCGCCTGGATGACGATCCCGACCGCGGTGTTGGGCATCGGGTCGCCGAAGACGATGATGCCGCCGGCGATGCAGCTGATGTTCGCGGCGGTGCCGGTGATCGCGATCACCGAGACCGCCTCGCCGTCCTGCAGCGAGCGCGCCGAGGCGTAGAACGCGGCGACCGACCCGGCGACCGCGACGAGCGCCCACGGCGACAGCAGGCCGAGCAACAGGCCCTCCTCGCCGATGAGGCCGGTGAGGGCCTTGACGCCGACGTTGCAGACGCCGAAGAGGATGCCGGCGGCGGCCGCGAGCATGACACCGTGGTGCTCGGCCGGGCCGCCGAGGCGCGGACCCATGATGAGCAGCGCGCCGACGCCGAACAGGCCGGCCTCGAACGCGATCATCGCCGGGGTCGAGAACGTCGAGGACGCGCCCTCGCTGACCGGCAGCGTGACGCCGAGGAGGATGAGGCCGAGCGCGGTCAGCGCCAGGCCCCACCACTGGCGGGGCGTGGTCGACAGGCCGAAGATCTTCTCCGCCATCACGGCGAGCAGCGCGACGCCGCCGGACAGCACGGCCTGGACGACCGACAGCGGCGCGAGGGAGATCGCGCCGACGTGGAGGACCCAGGCCCCCGCGCCGATCAGCATGCCCGCCGCGAACCACTTCGAGGACCACAGCGACCGCGCGGTCCGGAGCGGGTGGCGGATGTCGACGGCGCAGGCCTCGCACGCGCCGCGGTGCTTGTAGAAGAACGCGAGGTTCGATGCGACCGCACACAGCAGCGCGAGCAGGATGCCCAGGTGGAGAGTCATTCAGGGAAAGGGAACGTGGTGAACCAGCGGAGATTGCGGTGCCGGCAGCTTGCCCCAACCATCGGCACCGAAACGCCGTCCCTTGATGGGACGATGGTTCCGAGGCAGCGTAGCGGTCATCCGCGCGGCCGGGGCCGGCGGCCGAGATTCGTGACGAAGTGACTGCAGAAGTGCGAAAGCGCTCAAAGCCCTTGCTGCTGGTCGACATCGACGGGGTGATCTCCCTGTGGGGGTTCGACCCGAACGTTCGTCCAGCGGGGACCTTCGTGTCCGTCGAAGGGATCGTGCACTTCCTTTCGGAGCGGGCGGCCCGCCACCTGCACGAGCTCGCCGCCGACTTCGACCTCGCGTGGTGCTCGGGGTGGGAGGAGCGGGCCAACGAGCACCTGCCGCACGTGCTCGGCCTGGGTCCGTTCCCGTTCGTCGCGCTCGACGTCGCGGCCGGCGACGGGTCCACCGCTCCACCCGGCTCCGGCAGCACCGGCCCGCCTGCGCGCACGCGCGCGGGAACCAGCACACCCGGTCACTGGAAACTCGCTGCAATCGATCGCTTCGCCGGCCCGGAGCGGCCCCTGGCGTGGATCGACGACGCGTTCAACGACGCCTGCCTTGCGTGGGCCGAGCGGCGCGCCGGACCGACGCTCCTCGTCCGCACCGACCCGGCCGACGGGCTGGTCGGCGGACACGTTGACGACCTGCGCGCGTTCGCCCGGTCGCTGCCGCCGGCCACGGCCGCTCAGCCGTTTGACCTGCCGTAGTAGGACTGCTACAGATGTAGCAGTGATGCTACGGGAGGAAACGGTCGTCTCCGTCGACGACCTGTGGATGCGCTACGGCGACCACGACGTCCTCACCGGCGTGAGCTTCGAGGTGCGCCGCGGCGAGGTGATCTGCCTGCTCGGGCCCAACGGCGCGGGCAAGACGACGACGATCGAGATCCTCGAGGGCTTCCGCCGACGGTCGGCGGGCGACGTGGTGGTGCTCGGCGAGGACCCCGCGACGGCCGGCGAAGATTGGCGCGCACGGGTCGGCGTCGTGCTGCAGTCCTGGCGCGATCACCCCCGGTGGACGCCTCGCTCGCTGCTCGCCCAGCTCGGCGCGTTCTACGCCCCGTACTCGACACCCGGCACGCCGCGGCCGCTCGACCTCGACACGCTCCTGGACCTCGTCGGCCTGCGCGAGCACGCCGACCGGAAGATCAGCACGCTGTCGGGCGGCCAGCGGCGGCGGCTCGACGTCGCGGTCGGGATCGTCGGCCGGCCGGAGCTGCTCTTCCTCGACGAGCCGACGTCCGGCTTCGACCCCCGGGCCCGGCGCGAGTTCCACGAGCTCGTGCACCGCCTCGCCGACCTCGAGCAGACGACGATCCTGCTCACGACGCACGACCTCGACGAGGCCGAGAAGCTCGCCGACCACATCCTCATCCTCGCCGGCGGGCGCATCGTCGCCGACGGCAGCGCCGACGCGCTGGCCCGCAGCGTGGCGGTCGAGGCCGAGGTGCGGTGGTCGCTCGACGGCGAGCGCTTCGTCCACACGACCGAGGACGCGACCGGGTTCGTCCGGTCGCTGCTCGACCAGCACGGCGAGCGGGTCGCCGACCTCGAGGTCCGCCGGGCGAGCCTCGAGGACACCTACATGGCGCTGCTCGGCGGCCGGGACCGGGCGCCGGAGCGGACGCTGGAGGTGGTCCGGTGAGCGGCACGGCGACCTACGCGGTCCGGCTCGGGGTGCGGCGCGGGCTGACCGAGCTGGGACAGAGCCTGCGCAGCACGCAGGACATCGGGTTCACGCTGTTCATGGCGGCCGCCGTGCTCGGCTACCTGTTCGTCCGGCGCGACGACCGGGTCGCCGGGACCGACCTGCTCGTCCCCACCGTCCAGCTTCCGAGCATCCTCGGCGCGCTCGTCGCGTTCACGCTCGTCGTCGGCCCGGCGTACGCGCTGGCCATGCAGCGCGAGGACGGCACGCTCCTGCGCTACAAGGCGATGCCCCACGGCGTCCGGGCGTACTTCACGAGCCAGTTCGTCGCGCTCAGCGGCGGCGTCCTGCCGACGGTGCTCGTCGTGCTGATCCCGAGCCTGCTGCTCTTCGACGACGTGATGGCCGGCGGCGCCGGCGGCTGGCTCATGGTCGCCGGGCTCCTCGTGCTCGGGATGCTGGCGATCATGCCGCTGGGGATCATCATCGGCGCGGTCGTGCCGAACACGCAGAAGGTCGGCACGTGGGGCATGCTCCCGATCACGGTGCTCACCGGGATCTCGGGGATCTTCGTCCCGCTCCAGCAGCTCTGGGGCTGGGTGCAGGCGGTGGCGCAGGTCTTCCCGCTGTACTGGTTTGGGCTCGGGATGCGCTCGGCGTTCCTGCCCGACTCGGCGGCCGCCGCCGAGATCGGCGGGTCGTGGCGGACGGGCGCGACGCTGCTCGTCCTCGCCGGGTGGGCGGTCGCGGGGTGGATCGTGACGCCGATCGTCCTGCGGCGGATGGCCCGGCGCCAGTCGGGATCGGACGTCGAGGCGGCGCGCGAGGCGGCGCTGCAGTGGGTGCGATGAGCGACGAGGTCCACAACCGGCTCGCCGCCCTGCGCATCGAGCAGGGGGTCTCGCGGCGCGAGCTGGCCGACGCGCTCGGCGTCCACTACCAGACGGTCGGCTACCTCGAGCGCGGCGAGTACAACCCGAGCCTGCACCTCGCGCTGCGCATCGCCCGCTTCTTCCACGTGCCGGTCGAGGCGATCTTCTCGCTCGAGCCGTTCCCGCGGATCAGCGACGCGGCGCGAGGCGAGGCGGCGTAGGCGGTCAGGGACCGGTCGCGGTCCGCGCCTCCGGGGCGGGGCCCGGCAGCCCGGCCGCATCGGTCGCCTGGGCGCGCGTCTCGTCGAGGTCGCCGAGCGGCGCCCGCCACGCCGGAAGCCCGCCGCGCCGCACCCACCCGCCGCGGGCGCCGGCCTACACCCACGCGTCGCGCCGCTGGACGTCCCAGTGCTCCTGCTGCGCGGCCGCCTCGGCGCGCAGCCGCCGGCCCTCGTCGGTGCGCGGAAGCGTTGCGGTCGGGCGCCCTCACGCCAGAGCACATCTCTCCTCCTCCAGAACGGCTCGCCTGGAACATGGCGGGCCGTTCCTTTCTCCCCGGGCCGCAGGCCGCCCCTCACGCGACGAGCCCGGTAGCCGGCCGGAGGCCTTACCGCGAGACGCGGCTCGGCTTGGCGTTCATCGCCGCCCGCGCAGCGCGCACCCCGAAGAAGAGTCCGCGGCCATTGGAGGTGCCGCTCGTGTACCACCTACCCTCGACCGCGTTGGCCATCGCGTTGCCGCAGGCGTAGAGGCCCGGAACCCGTCCGCCGGAAATGGTCAGGACGGCGCCGTCCTCGTCGACGGCTAGGCCCGACATGGTGCCCATGGTGCCGAGCTCCAGGGGAAGCGCGTAGAGGGGGCCTGGCTCCAACGCCCGCACGCACGGGTTCGGCTCGTTCATCGGGTCGCCGCTGTTCCGGGCGTACGCCGTGCCGCCGCGTCCGAACTCATCGTCCACCCCGTCCCGCGCACCGCGATTGAATCGCTGAAGCGTGGCGTTCAACGTCGCACCAGGGACTCCGATCGTCGATGCGAGTTCCTCGACGGTCTCACCGCGAGCCAGCCAGCTCGGCACGTCGCCGGCGGCGGCGGGACCGAGGCGATACGTCTCCTTCCACCGCTGGTCGAAGACCAGGAACGATCGACGGTTCAGATAGGAGCTCGTGGTCGGGTCGAACCGGCCCATGCCCACTCCCAGGCTCCAGTAGAACGCGTCATTGCAGAAGCGGCGCCCATGCTGGTTGACGACAACGCCGCCGGGCAGCGCGACCTCGCGCGCCGCGACATTCAAGCTGTCGTCGCCCGGCCTGTAGATCGGGGCGAGCAGCTGCCCGCCCATGTTGAGGAACTGGGCACCCAGGGCAAGGGCGCAGCGGATCGGGCGACCTGTCACTCCGCGCGCGGTGAGCGGCACGGCCGGAGCATGTTCGTCGAACGCGGCCTGGAGCGCTCCGTCGTGTTCGTAACCACCTGACGCGAGCAGCACCCCTCGTCCCGCTCGCACGATCCACGACCGCTCGCCGTCCTCGACGTGCACGCCGACGACACGCCCGGATCCGTCCGTCTCCAGACCCACCGCCTGGCTGGCCAACCGGAAGTCGACGCCGCGGCGGAGACAGGCCGCGATGAGATAGCCGGTGGTGGCGCCGCCAAACCCGCGAATCCCCTTGCGCCGGCGCGACGCCAAGAGGTCTGCATCCCAACCGCCGGCGGTCCCGTATCCACCCCATTCCTGGATCTCCTGCCACGAGACCGGAAGCTGCGTGTAGTACGGAGACTGCACCGCTCGAGGCCGCCACTCCGCCGGCAGAACAGCCGGATCGAAGAGCGGCGAGGACAGGTAACGGCCCTCGGCACGGCCACCCGGAAGCTCAGCGAAGTAGTCGGGGTACCGCGGGATCCAGCTGAACGGCACGCCTTCGTCGTCCAAGAAGTCGAGGACGTCCTGACCGCTCTCGAGGTAGGCGTCCAGCAGCTCCGGCCGCACCCGTCCACCGCCAAGGGTGAGGATGTGCTGCCGCGCATCGCCCACAGCGTCTTCGATGCCGGCGTCTCGCGCCGAGCGATTCGCCGGCAGCCACAGGAGACCGCTCGAGTACGCGTACGTGCCGCCGAGGACCGTGTCCGACTCCAGGACGCAGACGGTTCCGCCTGCGGCAGCCGCCGCCAGCGCCGCCGACAGACCGCCGCCTCCGCTTCCGATGACGACCAGGTCGAACTCGTCGCTCACTGTGATCCCCCTCTGTCGGATAGCCGTCCGTTCAAATCTATTCCCATACCGAGCGCTCGGTCAAATGCGGGCGTCGAGTGGCAGCAGACGACGCGACGGACCGTGCCTCAGGCGGTCTCAGTCTCAGCGGCGGGCCGCGGAGACCCGAGCTGAGCGGCGAACTCGTCGCAGAGCTCCGTGGGGACGAGTGCGCCATCGGCGTCGGCTTCGACGGACACCTGCGTCACGCTCACCTCCACTGCGAGCGGGCCGTCGGCTCCGGCGGTGAAGCAGCTGAGCAGCGTGAATGAACGTCGCGACCTCCCCTTGAGCCACAGCGCGCCGGCCACCTCGTCGTCAAGCCGAAGCGGTCGGTGATAGAGCACCTCGGTCCGCACGACGGGTGACCCGCGCGACTCCGCGAGCATCCTGCTCAAGGGAAAACCCGACTCACGCCGCCACGCCGTCATCATCCGCTCGGCCCACATGAGCGGGGCGGCGTAGAAGAGGATCTGCGCCGCGTCGACGTCAGCCATCGTGACATGGAACTGGGAGCGGAACAGGGGAGCCGGAACCATCACGCCGGACCGAGATACGTCTCGACGAGCGCCCCGGCTATGGCATCGAGATCGAACTCGCCACCGGGCCGGTACCACTGCGCCGACCAGTTCATCGCGCCGAACAGCAGGAGGCGCACGCGCTTGCGCCGGTCGCCCCCGGCGAAGGGCTCGAACTCGGCGAGCACTGCGTCCCAGAGCGATTCGTAGCGATCACGCATCGCGACCATTCTTCCCATCGTCTCCGGACTCAGCGTCCAACGCTCATGAAACAGCACGCTCATCGCCTCGGGAGACTCGTCGTGAAGCGCCGACAGATGCGCCCGAACCATTCCGGCGAGACGTTGACGCGGACCGCACATCGCAAGACCTTCGGCCTCGATGCGTGTGGTGGCGTGGCGGAGTCCTTCCTCGACCACCTGCAGCAAGACCTCCTCCTTCGAGCCGAAGTGGTGGAAGATGCTTCCCGACGTGATGCCCACCTCACGGGCGATGTCGCGGACCGTCGTGCCGGCATAGCCGCGCTCCTGGAACATGCGGGCCGACACCGCGATGATCTCGCGCCGACGATCGGGGATGGTCTGGTCGCGCACGTCAGTCGATCGCGAGGACGGACGACTCCGGTTATCGAGCGCGTCCATGGTGGTGCGGCGATTCCGACGTCCCGCTGACCTCGGGCAACACCTGCTCCTCCTCGGTGACGATGCGGACGATGCTGCCGCGCTCGAGGAATCTCCGCCCGTCCCTGGCTGTAGCTGCGGTCTCCGGGGACGCCAGCGCGACATCCAGATCGTCGCGGGACCGGAAGTACAGCTCCGCCATGCCGTCGAACGCCGGCCGCTCCGTGTCGGGCGAGTCCACCACTGGCGAGACCGTGTAGCGCACGATGTTCGGCACCTGCTTGACCAGCGGGATGTGCACGTCGCGCCAGTACGCAAGGAACTCGTCGCGCGACAGCTCGGGCGCACGTCGGAAGAGCAGCGTCAGTTTGAGCACGGGTCCTCCTGTGTCGATGGCCGAGCTCAGATCCGCCGAGCCTGGTCGGTCCAGAACCGGGCACGAACGGCCCGTCGGTCGATCTTGCCCGCGGAGTTCTCAGGGAGCCGATCGATGATCTCCACGCGCCGTGGTCTCTTGTAGCTCGCCAGGCGCTCGCCGGCGAAGGCCATGACCTCGGCGGGTGTAGGCGGCCGCTTCTCGTCCGCAACGACGACGGCGGTGACGATCTCTCCCCACTCCGGGTCCGGAGCGCCCACGACACAGCACTCCCTGATGCCGGGATGCTGCTCGAGGGCCAGCTCGACTTCGCGCGGGTAGGTGTTGAACCCTCCGGTGATGATGAGGTCGTTCTTCCGGTCGAGCAGCGTGAGGTACCCCTCGTCGTCGAAAACGCCGGTATCGCCGGTCCGGAACCACCCGTAGGCGCCGTCGCCTTCGCGCGGCACCTCACCTCGTCGCCAGTACGCACGAGCGACGTGCCGTCCGCGTGTGACGACCTCGCCCGGCTCGCCGGGTCCGAGGACGCGGCCCTCGTCGTCGACCACCCTGAGCGGGACGCCGAGGCTCGGCCGTCCGCACGACGCAAGCCGCTCGAGGTTCCCGCGCTCGAGCGCTGCTCGGTGGGCGTCCGGCGTGAGGTACGTGAGCCACCACATGGCCTCGGTGCTGCCGTAACCCTGCGCGAAGATCGACCCGAAGCGCGAGAGCCCCTCCCGGAGCGTCTCTGGTGCGATCGGGCTCGCCGCGTAGTAGATCCGGCTCAACGCCGACAGGGCACTCGCCACGCGCTCGTCCGCCTCGACGAGCCGGCTGACGAGCGTCGGGACGAGGAACATGTGCGTGGCACTACGTCGCTGGGCGACTTCTGCGATCGCCGAGAGATCGGGAGACGGAGCGATCGCGTGTCGGGCGCCTACGGCGGAGAACGGCCAGAAGAGCCCGCCCGAGACGTGACTGAGCGGCGTCACGTGCAACAGCACCGCATCCGGACCCACGTCGTGAAGCGGGTCCATGAGCAGATGGTGCAGGACCGCCGACAGCCACTGGTCATGCGTGACCATGACGCCTTTCGGCTCACCGGTGCTGCCCGACGTGTACATGAGCCGGTAAAGGGTGTCCGGTGCCGCTTGGACGGTCGCGGCGAGGGCCTGCCGGTCGCCGATCGCCTCGCGCAGCTCAGCGGGCCCATGGGGGCCGTCGCAACGGGGAAGCGCCGCGACCGCGACTTCGTGGCCTGCAGCCCGTGCCTGGCTCACGGCCTCGAGCGCCTGCTCGGCGCGCTCCTCTCCGTAGACGAAGAGCGAGGTCTCGCTGTGCTGCAGGATCCACGCGATGTCGGCGACGTTGTCGCGAGCGTTGAGCCGGACGAGCACACAACCGAACGCAGCGCACGCCACGTCGACCGCGAAGTACTCCCACCGGTTGTCCATCAGGGCCGCGATGTGCGGGCGTCGCCCCGACGACGTCACGTCCTGCGCCAGTGCTGCGATCCGCGCGGCTGCGTCGTAGATGTCCGCGTAGCTGACCTCTTCCTCGCCGTCGGCGACGAGGGGCGCGTCGCCGCGCAGGCGAAGCGTCGCCTGGACGAGGTCCTCGAGCGTCACGCCCCGTCGCTCCCGGCCGGCGCGAAGACGGGGCCCCGGCCGTCCTCCCCGGTCGCCGACACCATGGCGACCGGCTCGCCGGCCTTCGGCCCGGCTCCGGCCGCATATCGGCCGAACACCCGCGCCCCTGCGTCGAGGTCGACCGTCACGACGGTGTACGGGACGTCCGCCGGCGGATCCTCGAGAGAGCGGTGGACCTCCACCCACGAGTAGACGCGTCCCTTGCCCGCCACGTCATCTTCCGTGAGCGCAGTACTGCCGCAGTACGGACAGCCCGCGAACGTCGTCTGCCAACGCCGGCCGCAATCCCGACAATGCTGTACACGGATCTTCGTCGCGTCGTCCATGCCGACCTCAAGAATCCTTGCTGAGAACTACGGCGCTGCCGTCCATGAGCGTCCCCGACGAGACGAGTGCCACCTCGGCACCCTTCACGGTCCGCTCACCGGCGTCACCGCGCAACTGGAGCACCGCCTCGTTCACGGAGTTCATGCCGTGGATGTACCCCTCGGCGAGCAGCCCCCCGTGAGTGTTGACCGGCAGCTTTCCGTCGACCGCCGTCTGGCCATCGCGGATGAACGCCCCGGCCTCGCCGCGACCCACGAAGCCGAGGCCTTCCAGGGCGAAGAGCACGGCGCTCGAGAAGCAGTCGTAGAGCTCGGCAACATCGACCTCGTCCGGAGTGACTCCCGAGTTCTCCCAGATCCGCCGGCCGACGTAGTGCATGCAGTTCCGTGAGTAGTCGTCCCACAGCAGGATGTCGCCGATCTCTCGCCCGGGCCGCGGACCGGACGCGAACGCGCCGCCACGGACGACGACGGGGGGATGGCGCAACGCGCGGGCGTGATCGATCGACGTCATGACGACCGCGCACGCGCCGTCGACCTCACGCGTGCAGTCGGCCACCCGGAACGGCGACGCGATCATCGGCGAGGCCAGATACTGCTCGAACGTGATCGGCTTGCGGAGGATCGCACGCTCGTTCCGCTCGGCGTACCACCGTTGAGAGAGCACCACGGCACCGAGGTCGTCCTCGGTCGCGCCTGTCTCGATCATGTAGCGACGGGCCCACATCGCGATGTTCTGCGGGTACGCCGTCAGGCCGGCGGCATACCGGTGATCGACCGAGTCCGGCACGTCGTTCGCGCGCGCTCGCCCGATCCGTACGCCGCTGCGCCCATTGAGCGCCCGGTAGATCACGACGGTCCGGGCAAGCCCCGCCCGGATCGCCGCGTCCGCGAGCGCGACGAGGTAGCACGGCGACTGCCCGCCAAGGCTGAGATCGAGCAGGTAGCCGATGTCCTCGATGTCCAGCGACGTCGCCACTGCTTGCGCCGGGACGGAATCCCCCATGGAGTACGTCGCAACGCCGTCGATGTCGGAGGGCACGAGCCCAGCGTCGGCGAGGGCCGCTCTGGACGCCTCCGTCGCGAGTTCGAGGACGCTCCGTCCCGAGTCGTTGCTGAATTCGGTGTATCCGACCCCGACGATCGCCGTCGCGGGTTCGCGCGGCCGCGTCACGGGCTTCTCCGGCGCCTGCTCATAAGCGTGAGGGTATCGCCTCACCAAGCGCTTGGTCAAGAGACCGGACGAGGATCACCTAAGCCGAGGCCGCGGCCGATGATCTCCTTCATGATCTCGTTGGAGCCGGCCCAGATCTTCGTGACGCGGGCGTCCGCCCACGCCCGGGCGACGTCGTACTCCTCCATGAAGCCATAGCCGCCGTGGAGCTGGACGCACGCGTCGAGGGCCGCGTTCTGGACCTCCGCGGTCCACCACTTGGCCTTCGCCGCGTCCACCGGCGTCAGGCATCGCTCGACGTGGTCCATCAGGCAACGGTCCACGAAGGCCTGGGTGACGTCGAGTCGGGTTACGAGGTCAGCGAGGAGGAAGCGACTGTTCTGGAAGGTCCCGATCGGGCGGCCGAAGGCGTTGCGCGTCCGCACGTACGCGAGCGTCGTCTCGACCGCTCCGGCCGCATGCGCGAGGTTGGCGCAGGCCGAGCTGAGGCGCTCCTGCGTGAGCCGGTCCATCATGTGCGCGAACCCACCGTCCACCTCACCGATGACGTTGGCCGCGGGCACCCGGACGCCGTCGAAGAAGAGCTCGGCCGTGTCGGCCTCGTGCTGCCCCACCTTGGCGAGCTTGCGGCCTCGGCTGAAGCCGCTCATCTCGCGCTCGACGGCGAACAGCGTGATGCCTCGTCCGCGCGCCCCACCGTCTGTGCGTGCCGCGACGATGACGAGATCGGCGCTCATGCCGTTCGTGATGAACGTCTTGGCGCCGTTCAGGATCCAGTCGCCGCCTGCGGCCACGGCGGTGGTGCGCAGACCGGCGAGGTCCGATCCGGCCTCCGGCTCGGTCATGCCGATAGCGGTGAGGAGATCGCCGGCGCAGAAGCGCGGCAGCCAGCGATCGCGCTGCTCGGCCGTGGTCAGCTCGAGCAGGTACGGCGCGACGACGTCCGTGTGGATCCCGAAGCACGATGCATAAGCCATGCCGGCGCGAGCCAGCTGCTCACCGAGGATCGCGTTGAACCGGAAGTCGTCCACGCCGGCGCCGCCGTAGTCGGTCGGAACGCCCAGTCCGAGGAACCCGTGCTCGCCGGCCCTGAGCCAGAGATCGCGGTCGATGCCGCGTTGCGCTCGGATCTCCTCTCTCCGCGGGATGAGCTCGCGTCGGACGAACTCGCGCACCGACTCCTCGAACCAGCGGTGCTCGTCGTCGAAGATGAGGCGCTTCACCGAGCTCCCGTCCGGACGCGATGCTGCAGCTCCCGGCGGGCGATGGTCATCTTGTGGACCTCGTCCGGGCCGTCGGCGAGCCGGAGGGTGCGCAGGTGCGCGTAGGTGCGGGCGAGCGGGAAGTCCTGGCTGACGCCGCCGCCGCCGTGAACCTGGATCGCGCGGTCGAGCACGCGCAGCGCGACGTCGGGGGCGGCGACCTTGATCGCCGCGATCTCGGTGCGGGCGTGCTTGTTGCCGACGGTGTCGATGAGCCAGGCGGTCTTGAGCGTCAGCAGCCGGACCATCTCCAGCTCGATGCGCGACTCGGCGATCCAGTCCTGGACGTTGGAGCGCGCGGCGACCGGCTGGCCGAACGTCTCGCGCTCGTTCGCGCGCCGGCACATGAGCTCCAGCGCGCGCTCGGCGGCGCCGATCGAGCGCATGCAGTGGTGGATGCGGCCGGGGCCGAGACGGGCCTGGCTGATGAGGAACCCGTCGCCCTCGCCGGCGATGAGGTTCGACGCCGGCACGCGGACGTCGGTGAAGCGCATCTCCGCGTGACCCTCGTTGTCGACGTAGCCGAACACCTCGAGGTTGCGCACGACCTCCACGCCCGGCGTGTCGCGCGGGACGAGGATCATCGACTGCTGACGGTGCGGCGGCCCGTCCGGATCGGTCTTGCCCATCACGATGAAGATCCGGCAGCGCTCCTTCATCGCGCCCGACGTCCACCACTTGCGCCCGTTGAGGACGTACTCGTCGCCGTCGCGCTCGATCCGCAGGCCGATGTTCGTCGCGTCCGACGACGCCACGTCGGGCTCGGTCATCGCGAACGCCGACCGGATCTCGCCGTCCAGCAGCGGCCGCAGCCAGCGCTCCTTCTGCTCGTCGGTGCCGAACTGGGTGAGCACCTCCATGTTGCCGGTGTCCGGCGCCGCGCAGTTGACCGCCTCCGGCCCGAGATGGCTGCGACCGGTGATCTCCGCCAGCGGCGCGTACTCGACGTACGACAGCCCCGGCCCGTACTCCGGGTCGGGATGGAAGAGGTTCCACAGCCCGCGCCGGCGCGCCTCCTCCTTGAGCTCCTCCATCACCACAGGGTGAGCGTGCGGGTCGCCCGCCTCGCGCAACTGCTCCTCGTACACGCTCTCGGCGGGATACACCCGCTCGTCCATGAAGGCGGTCAGCCGCTCGGACAGGTCCTTGCAGCGATCGGCGAGCTCGAAGTGCACCGAGCGAGCGTACCAAGCGCTCGGTCAATCGATGTAGAGCTCGAGGAGCTCCTCGGCGATATCGCTCAGAGAGAAGTCGCCGTCCGGCCGGTACCACTGGGCGGTCCAGTTCATCGAGCCGAACAGCAGCAGGCGGGTGAGGCGGCGCCGTCGTGCGTCCTCGAACCGGCCACCGAGACGGGACAGCGCGTCATCCCACAGCGCCTCATAGCCGTCCCGCAGCCGCACCATCTCGCGCAGCGCCTCATCGCTGAGCGCCCAACGCTCGTGGAAGAGAACGCTCGTCGCCTCGGGCGAGCCGTCGTGCAGCGCCTCGAGATGGGCCTCGATCATCGCCCGCACGCGGTCGCGCGGCCCATCCGACTCGCCGCTGCCGCTGTCGATCCGCTCGGTCGCCTGGCGCAACCCCTCCTCGACCACGCAGAGCAGCACTTCTTCCTTCGACCCGAAGTGATGGAAGATGCTGCCGGAGGTCAGACCGACCTCCTTCGCGAGGTCTCGCACGGTGGTGCCGGAATAGCCACGTTCGCGGAACAGACGTGCGGCCGTCGCGAGGATGACCTGCCGACGATCCTCCGATCCGTTCGAGCGGCTCGCCCCGGCGCTCTGCGCTCGCTGACGTTTCGAGCCTGTGGGCATGCTCGAAACCTAGCGCTGCGAGAGGTCGGTCCGAAAACCCTCGGACTCGGTGTCGACGACTGGAGGCTCGGTCGAGGTGAGCTCGGACCGGCGAACCTTGAGTGTCGGTGTCTTCGGAAGCGACGCGCGCCGCTCGATGTACCGGGGCACCATGAACGGGGCCATCTCCCGCTCGCAGAACGCGTAGAGATCGCTGGGGGTGGTGGCCACACCGGGACGCGGGACGTAGACGAGCTTGACCTCGTCCTCGGCGAGTTCTGACGGCACGGCCAGCACGGCCGACTCGGCGACGCCGGGATGGCGGTTGACGATCGCTTCCACCTCATCCGCGGAGATGTTCTCCCCGCGCCGTCGGATCGAGTCCTTGATCCGCCCGGAGAAGACGAGGAAGCCCTCCTCGTCGATCCGTCCACGATCTCCGGTGCGGAACCACCCATCGTCCGTGAAGGCGGCGCGCGTCCGTTCAGGATCGCGCCAGTACTCCCGGAACATCGCGGAGGGTTCGCGTGCTCGGATCTGGATCTCCCCCTCCCGGTCACCCGCACCCTCGTCGGCAGCGATCCGGAAGTCCCAGCGGTCCAGCGGCCGGCCGGTCGTGCCGAGACGGCGGCTCCCATCACGCTCGCCGCAGGCGATACCCACCTCGGTGAGGCCGAAGACCTCGCGCGTGTCGACGCCGAAGCGCCGCCGGAACTCCGAGGCTGCAGCGACGGGAATGGCACCGCCGACGGTGAGCCGCACGGTGTGATCGCGGGCCGGTTCCGGATGACGCTTCAGCAGGATCGGCGCCATCGCGCCGAGGAGGTTGACCACCGTCACCCCCGCGCTCGTCAGATCGCTCCAGAAGGCACCCGCGCTGAAGCGTCGCCAGCAGACCAGAGGAACCGCGCTCACCATGGCGCCGATGAGGCTGGCGATCTGCGCGTTCGCATGGGCCATCGGGAGAACGCTGCCGAAGACGTCGTCGGGCCCAGGCTCGACGATCTGCCGGTAGGCGTCGCCCTCGACGAGATAGAAGCGCTGGTCGAGCACGACGCCCTTCGATCGGCCGGTCGTGCCGGACGTGTACATGATGCTCACCGGACCGCCGACTGCCGGCGAACGGGCGTCTTCCGTCGCCGCGGCCGTCGCCGCCATGAACGCGGAGCGCCCGGCCGGCGCCTCGATCACCACCGCAGCGGGCGCAGCAGCGCGAAGCGTCGCGCGCTGCTCGGCATCGACCAGCCCCGGATCCATGATCAGCAGGCGTGGATCGGCGTGCGTCGCCATGTGCCGAAGGACCTCGCCACGGTGCTGCACGTGCAGCGGCACGATCATCGCGCCGATGCGCGCCGCGGCGAAGAGCGCCACGGGCACGTCGAGGGCGTTGCCGACCATGAGCCCGACCCGATCGCCGGCGCCGATCCCGTTGTCCCGCAGGACCGTCGCCGCGCGGCGCACACGGCAGGCCAGCTCGCCGTACGAGAGCTGACCGTCCTCGAAGGCGAGCGCGAGACGATCGGCCGCACGCGCCGCGCGGTCCTCGATGAGCTCGGTCAGCGAATGCGGCAGCTTCAAACGGCGCTCCAGCCTCCGTCGACCGTGACCGTGCTCCCTTGCGCGTACGACGAAGTGATGAGGTACCGGAAGGCGGCGCGCAGGTCGTTGGCGGCCCCGTATCGCCGCTCGGGGATCGCCTCGAGCGTCGCGCGAGAGAGCTCGGGGTTGGCGTCGAGCCATCGCTGGCTGCCTTCGGTCGGCATGGCGCCGGGCGCGATCGTGTTCACCGTCACCCCGGTCGCGGCGAACTCGACCGCCAGGCTGCGCGCCGCGGACTCCACCGCGCCTTTGCTCGCACTGTACGCGACGCGGTCACGCGCGCCGACCCGCGCCACCACCGAGGAGATCACGACGACGCGGCCGAAGCCGCGCTCTGCCATCGCCGGCATCACCGCGCGCGCGGCGAGCAGAGTCCCCTTGACGTTCGTGCGCCACATCTCGTCCCAGTGAGACGCGCGACTCTCGGCGAACGGCCCGCGATGCGCGACGCCTGCGACGGTCACCAGCGCTCCCGGCGGCCCCCACGCCGCGCCCGCTTCGACGATCGCCGGCCAGACCTTCTCGTCACCGACATCAGCCGTCACCGCGCGCACCTTGGACTGGTCCACGCTCGCGACGGCGGCAAGGCGGCGGGCGTCCCGGCCGACAGCGACGACTCGCGCCTCCTGCTCCAAGAGGACCTCGATCGCGACTCGACCGATCGCGCTCGACGCACCGGTCACGTACGCCACGGTGCCTTGCAACACCGCTCCGTCGCCGTCGGTCTCAGCCGGTTCCACCGGCCTCCCCCGCCAGCCGCTGCTGAGCGCGCTTCCAATGCGGCCGCACGCGATCAACGACCGCGGCCAGTCGACGCAGCTGGCCGACGACGTCGAACGAGACGGGGAAGAGCACGACGTGCTCGCAGACGTCTGCGTACGCTGCGACGCGCTCGGCGCACTCTTCCACCGTGCCGGTGTGGAGATGGCGCTCGATGCGCTCGGCCGGCATCCCGAAGTGCGCTTCTGCGAACGCGCGCGCCTCCGCCGGACCTCGCTCGGAAGCGTTGATGTTCAACGTCACAGCGACCTCCGGTGGCTCAACCCCCGCCTCACGGGCCAGCTCACGGAGCCGGGCCCGCATCGCTCCCACCTGCTCGGGACCCACGAAGTGCGCCGTCCACGCGGCAGCGCGCTCGCGAACTGCACGGCGCAGCGCCGCCTCGGAGCGCCCGCCGACCCATACGGGCAGTGATGGGCTCGGCGCAGGGCGCACAGGTGGGGCCGCGCCCGTCCCGTTCCACGCCCACCACTCGCGCACCCCGGCCAGCGTGTCGTCGAGCCGCGCGCCGCGCTCGTTCAGCGGGACACCGGCGCCCTCGAACTCCGCCGGGGACTCGCCGCCCACTCCCACTCCGAGGATCAGCCGGTTCTCGGACAAGTAGTCCAGCGTGCCGAGGACCTTCGCCGAGATGAGGGACGGACGCAGGCCGAGCAGGTAGACGTTCGTCCCGATGCTCACGCGGCGCGTCACGGAGGTGATCGCCGCAAGCGTCGTCGTCGGCTCGAGGATCTCGGTGCGCCAGAGAAGATGGTCGCCGGTCCAGAGACCGTCGAATCCCAGCTCCTCGGCCTCGCGCGCGTACTCGACCACCGCGCGAGGTTCGGGAAGGCCTCGTGGATGTGAGATGGGCAGGTAGACCCCGAAACTCATGCGCGACCGCCGCCCAAGGTCAGGCCCGCGCCGGGACGTCCGAGGACCAGCTCCGGCACCACGCAGGCGGGCGAGAGGTCGAGCAGCATCCGGAAGGCCGTCGCGACATCCTCGACACGGATCATCGACGCCTTCGGCACCGTGGCCTCCATCGGATCGGTCATCGGCGTGTCTACCAGCGCCGGACACAGCGCGGTGACCTTCACGCCGTCCGGAGCGAGCTCCCCCGCCAGAGCTTCGCTCAGGCCGACGACGGCGAACTTCGTGGCGGAGTACGCGGCGAAACCGGCCACGCCTTGCTTCCCGGAGATCGAGGCGAGGTTGAGCACCAGCGCGTTACCGTGCTCGCGCCCCGCCTCTCGCAGCAGGTCCGCGGCCTCACGACACAGCACAGCCACCGCTCGCACGTTGACATCGAGCTGGAGGTCGAGCCGCTTCGTCGTCAACCGGTGAATCGGCTCGGCCATCCCGAGACCCGCGCTGTTCACAAGCACATCGAGCCGGCCGAACCGCTCGCGGTGCTCGCGGATGGCGCGCACCGCCGTCTGCTCGTCCGCAAGGTTGCCGGCAACAGCATGCGCTGTGCCGCCGGCCTCCTCGACGCGGCGGACGGCCCGGTCGAGCTTGTCCTGCTGTCGGCCCACGAGCGTGATGGCGTAGCCACGCTCGGCGAGCGTCGTGGCCAGCGCGAGACCGATCCCGCTCGACCCACCGGTGACCAGCGCCGCTCGTCCGATCATCCCGCTCGCCATCGCGCCCCCGTCATCGTTGATCCACATCGAAACCGCCCGGGACCGCCGGTGTGACCGCGGGCATCTCGTACTGCCACAGCTCGTCCTGGCGCCGCCGTGCGATCCGCCACAACCCGTCGTCCGCGACGTACACGTCCGAGTATCGAAGTCCTCGAACGATGACCCGGGAGGTGCCTGCGCCGTCGTCCACCGAGAGCGAGGCCACCGCGAAAACGGTGCCTGTCGGCGCCGCGGTCGCCCCGTCGAAGCTCATCGTCCCGGGCAGGTGCAGTGTGCCGTCGAACGTCGCGACAAGCCGAAGCCGTTCGACGACCGCCGCGCGCCCCTTCAGGCGCCACTGGCCTCCGAGGTACTCGGCGATCGTGTCGGTCGCGAAGCACTGCCCGAGCGCGTCGAAGTCACGGCGGTCGAGCGCGCTGAAGTACGCCTCGTTGAGGGCACGCAGTTGAACGACGGGGATGAGTCCTGACTGCTGGTGCGCCACGTCAGGCCGCCCCGAAGTACCGCGCCTCCAGTGCGACGAGGTCGTCCGCTTCTTCCGGGGCAACCGACGACAGCCGGCCCTCGACCATCGTGTAGAGCCGGTCGGCGATCTCGGTGATCCGCTCGAGGCTCTGTTCGACGACGACGATGGAGGTCGTCTCGCGCATCGCGACGATGGCGTTCGCGATCCGGTCCGCGTTCGCCGGACTGAGGCCCTGACTCGGCTCGTCGAGAAGCAGCACGCGGGGCTCCCGAACCATCGCGCGAGCGAGCGCGACCATCTGCTGCTGTCCGCCGGACAACGATCCCGCGCGCCGATCCAGGTGCGGCTCGAGTTCGGGCAGCACTTGCAGCGCCCGCGCAAGCAGCTCGTCGTGCCGCCGCCGACTGCCCGGAAGTCCGGTGAGCACGTTGTCGCGGGCGGTGAGGGGCGCGAAGAGCTCGCGCCCTTCGGGGACCAGGACCAGACCCTGGAGGACTCGCTGACGCGTCGACCGCGCGTCCACGCGCTCGCCGTCGAGTCGCACCTCACCATGCAGGCGGTCGCAGAGGCCGAGGAGCGTCTGGAGCAGCGTGCTCTTCCCCGCGCCGTTGGGGCCGACGATGCCGACGCACTCGCCCACGGCGAGCTGCAGGTCGACATCGCGGATCACGGCCAGGTCGCCGTAGCCGCCGGCCAGTGCGCGAGTCTCGAGTCGCCACTCCGGCGTCATGTGGATTGCCCCAGATACGCCATACGAACCTCCCGTGACCCGAGCACCTCGTGCGGATCTCCCTCCTGCAGCAGCCGGCCCTGGTCGAGCACGTAGAGATGGTCTGCTAGCGCGCGCACCGCCGAGAGCACGTGCTCGACGAGCAGCACTGCGACGCCGGCGTCCTTGACGCGCCGCAGCGTCTCGGTGACGAGCTGTGCCTCCTGCGGGCTCAGACCGGCGAAGACTTCGTCGACCAGGAGCACGGACGGTCGCGCGGCCAGTGCCCGCGCCAGCTCGACCATGCGCCGTTCCCCCGACGTCAGCTCTCCGACCGTCGCCATCTCGAGGCGTCCGATCCCGAGGGCGCCCAGGACCGATCGCGCATCGTCGGGGCCGCCGCCGCCGGCGGCGGCTCCGATCTCGACGTTCTCCGCCACCGTGAGCGATTCGAAGAGCCGTGGGATCTGGAAGGTCCGCACGACACCCTGCCTGGCACGCTCCGCCGGCCCATCCGCGGTGAGGTCGTGGTCGCCGATGACGACCCGCCCCGAAGTGGCGGCGACCACGCCGGTGATCGAGTTGAACAGCGTGGTCTTTCCGGCGCCGTTCGGGCCGATGATCGCGTGGATTCGACCCGGCCGCGCAACGACGCTGACGCCGTCGACGGCGGTCACGCCACCGAACACGACGCGCACGTCCGTCGCCGTCAGATCGCGCCGATCGCGCGGGCTCAGCTCGATCGAGCCGGCGTCCCCGACCCGATCACGAGCGTCAGGCTCCGTGCGCATCCTGCCCAGACGGATCGGCGACCGCGAGAGAAGGCCCTTACCCGCCTCGGCGAGCCCGCCGGGCAGGAACATGACGGCGAGGACGACCAGCGCCCCGTACACGGCCAGCGACGCCCCGGCGACATCGTCGAGGGAGGCGGCGATCACGAGCTGATCGACGATGACGACCGCACCGGCGCCAAGGACGCCACCGAGCCGGCTACGCATCCCCCCGAGCATCCCGGCCGTGATGACCTGGATGAGCAGGTTGATGTCGAACAGCGCATCGGTGCGGGCCGACAGCTGCTCCTGGACGGTGACGAAGCCGACGAGGACCGCCACGATCGACGCCGCCGCGTACGGCAGGAACGTCCAACGCAGGAGCCGTTGACCGAACGACTCGGCCGCGGTGTCGTCGTCACGGATCGCTGCCAGCTTGCGGCCGTGTGGCGAGTCGGCGAACCAGACGTGCGCCAGGACGCAGCCGGCGAGCAGCACCGCGTAGACGTAGAAGTAGCCGGTCCGGTCCATGAACAGCAGTCGCGTCGGGTCGTCCTGGAGCGGCAGAGCGATGCCACCGACGAACCACTTGTTCTCGACCTGGATGAACGTGTGGCGCAGGATGTCCGCGAGAGCGATCGTCAACAGCGAGAACGAGAGGTCCCTGATCCGGAACCGTACGGAGGCAGCGCTGATGAGCCACGTGATGACGAGCACCGCGCCGATCGCGGCTGCGACGCCGACGAGGGGGTGGATCCCGAACTCGAACGCGGCGATTGCCGCGAGGTAACCGCCGAGTCCGAGGAACGCGTGATGGCTCAAGGCGAGCCGACCGGCGAGACCGGCGATCCAGATGAAGCTCGTCGCGAGAACGGCCAGCCGCACCCAGTCCGTCAGGTATCCCTCCGTACCGGCGCGCCCGACCACGAGGGGCAGGACCACGGCGAGCGCGAGCATCGCGCCCGCGACGAGCCCGAGCCGCTTCACGCCAACCGCTCCTTGCCCATCCAGAGCGTCGCCAGACCCGTCGGCAGGAGGACGACGGAGAGCGCGACGACGATGTACACGGCGCTGCCCTTGACGAGGTCCGGCGCGTACGCGTTGGCGAGGGCCTCGACGAGCGCGAACAGGAACGCCGCGAGGACCGGTCCGACCGTGCTGCGCATTCCGCCAAGCGCCACCACGAAGAACGCGATGATCAGGTACTCGAGCCCCTGGAACGCGCTGATCGGCAGGTACTGCACGAGGAGGGCCCCCGCCAGGCCGGCGAGTGCCCCACTCGCGATGCCCGCAAGCAGGCGCAGACGCGGCAGTGACATGCCCGACAGGACGGCGCCGCGTGGGTTCGCGGCTACGGCTCGCCATGCCTTGCCGGTGCGCGAACGCGAGAGGTAGAAGCCGAGCGCGATCACGATCGCCACGCCGATGACCGCCGCCGCCACGCGGCTGTTGGGCACGGCGACGTCGCCGAGGCGGAACGCCCCCGGCAGCGCCTCGGACTTCGTGGACACGGCGTTGGCCCCGAAGGCCTGGACCATCCCGCCCTGGACGACCAGAGCGATGCCGAGCGTCGCGATCAGCTGCGGCAGGTGACCGCGATCGGTCAGACGCAACAGCACGACCGCGTACACGACCGCCGCCGCCAGCCCGCCCGTCGCAAGACCTACCGCGAGCCGGGCGACGACGTCGACAACCGCGCTGTCCATCGTGGGCAGCGTGGCCGCGACCAGGGCGCCCAGAACGACGTACGTTCCGTACGCGAAGTCGACGACGCTCATCGTCCCCATCGCGAGGCTGAAGCCCGCGGCGAGTACGGCGTAGATGGCGCCCGTGGTGACCGCCGCGATCAGGGTCTGCTCGAACATGGCCTGTGGGCCGTCGTCGGTTCGCTAGGTGAGCGCGTCCCAGCCCGGACGCGGGATCTTCGGCTTGGCCGTCGCGTACTCCTGCGGGAGCAGCGCCTGCTTCTTCCCGTCCATCCACTGGAAGAGCGTCGGCCGCGCGGCCTCGTTCGCGCCGGTCTGCGTGACCTTCACGCCCTGCGGGATGATCATCCCGGGCTTGCCGATCTCGAGGTTCACCTTCCGCATTGCGTCCAACACGCCGTCGCGCTGGCCGACGCGATCGGCCTGCAGCGCGCCGAAGAGCGCGTAAGCGCCGTTGTACGCGGAAGCTGCGACGCCGTCCGGCACTGTCTTGTATCGGTCGGTGTACGCCTTGACGAACCGCCGAGTCTCCTCGATGTCCAGATCGGGCGAGTAGTAGCCGGCGCAGATCACGTGGTTCGAGTCGCTGCGAAGCGCGTCCGCGAACTCGTCGGTCTCCCACCCGCCGGCCGCGCCGGAGATGGCGAGCGGCACGTAGTCCAGCGTCTTCATCGCCTTGACCAGCAGGATCGAGTCCTGGACGTAGGACACCATGAGCGGGAGGTCGACGCGAGCGCTCTTCAGTCGCGAGACGACCGGAGACAGGTCCTGGCTCGTCGGGTTGTAGCCGATGGCGTCGACCACGTTCCAGTCGCCGACCAGCTTCGCGCCGACCTTGTCCCAATGGCGCTTGTACACCGGACCGACGATCTGGTTCTCGTAGACGAACGCGACTCGCTGCGGCTTCACGCCCTGAGCGTCGAGCAGCTCACGCATGCCCTTGACGTACTCCTCCAGGAACACGTTCGCCGTGGTCGACGTCGAGATCGAGTGTGTCAACCCGCGCGTGTTGACGGTCGCCTCGAGCGACGCGACGTTGATGTAGGGCATGCGCTGCCGTTCCGCCTCGGTCGAGGCCTGCAGGGTTGCCGGCGACGGCTCGACCCCCATCACGGCGAGGACATCCTTGTCCCGTGCGAGTCGGGCCATGCCCTCGACGGCCTGCTCCGGCGTCGAGCGGTCATCCACGATCTCGAGATCGATGAGCCCGCGGCCATCACCGAAGACCCCGCCCTTGTCGTTCCACTCGTCGACCGCGAGTCGCCAGCTGTTCAGCGCGGACTCGCCGAACGCCGCAGCCGCGCCGGAGACCGCCGCCAGTCCGCCGATCTTGATGCGCTTCGGCAGATCGCCCGACGAGGAACCACCGCTGCCGCTGTCATCGCTGCCGCACCCGATCAGGACTCCGCCGATCGCAGCGGCGGACACGCCGAGAAACCCGCGGCGAGACATCACATCGTTCATTCGACTCCCTCTCCCGTGCTGACTCGGTGGGTCGTCGCGCTCCTGTCCATCGGACCGGCGGGACCCGTCGCTTTCGCGCAACTGTGGTGAGACTAGCGCCTTACCAAGCGCTTGGTCAAGACGATGACCACACCAGTTCGTAGGCCGCTCGGCTGCGGTCGCTCGCGTCGCCGAACGCTTCGTCGTACTCGGCGCGAAGCGCGTGCCATTTCTCCGAGCCGTCGAACGCCTCGAACGACTCTCGGTCGGTGAACTCGTAGACCGCCATGTACTCCACGCGATCGCCCAGGAACGCTCGGTAGCGCCGCGCGCGAACACATCCGGGGACCTCGAGCATCTGGGGTGAGTGCTCCTCGCTGTACCAGCGGTTGAACTCGGCCTCGCGCGCAGGCGCGATCGTCGCCCTCACCGTGAACAGGACCTCCGACATCGCTTCACCGCCTCCCGGTTGCCAGCGGCTCGGCTTGCGGCGTCCGCTGGCCGCGCCGGGCGGACGCTTCGGCGGCTCCGGTGCCTGCGATGCGGCCGAAGACCGACGACATCGACAGTCCGCCGGCGTAGTTCTCGTGGTACACGCCACCTCCGTCGCTGCCCGCGGCGAACAGCCCGGGGATGGGCGCGCCGCGCCGGTCGAGCACCCGCGCGGCGGTGTCGATCTTCAACCCGCCCTGCGTCATGGTGATCCCGGGAGTCACCGGCACAGCGACGAACGGGGGCTCGACCAGCGGGCGGCGCCGGATCCGTCGGCGGACCGGCAGCCGTTCGGGATGGACCCCGACCACCTCGTTGTACTCCGCGAGGGTCTGCACCGTACGCCAACCGTTGCCACCGGCGGCGTCGATCTGTCGCGCGAGCTCGTCGAGTGTCGACGCCCGAAGGACACGACCTCCCAGCTCCTCGATCACCGCCAGCCGCTCGGTCTCGGGGAAGCCCTCGACCGCCGGGGCGATGACCTCGGTCGAGAGACCGTGGTCGACCAGCAGAAACCCGAGTGCGTCAGGCTGGGCCGCCAGAGCCTGAGCGCTCAGCTCGTCTCCTTCGGTCTCGTCGACGAAGCGCTTCCCGTCGCGGTTCACCAGCAATGCATGGATGCTGTAGTACTGGGTCAACTCCACCAGACGAGCAGGCTGGGGCTCCAGCGGAGGCGCCGGCAGGAGGTGCCCATAGAAGCCATGCATCGCCCGGCTGGTTGCTGCGCCGGCGCGGAGGCCCGCATCGATGCCGTCGCCGGTGTTCAGCGGATGCGCCCGGAGATGCAGACGGTCGGCGTATCGTCCGACGTACCGCGTGAGCATCTCCGGATTTGCGGCGAACCCGCCGGTCGCAAGGACGAGAGCGTCAGCCGGCTGCGTCTCGAATCCGAGAGGCGTACGGAGCCGGACGGCCTCGAGTGTCCCGCTCGCATCGAGTACGACGTCGTGTACGGCGGTCCCGTACCGAACCTCGGCGCCCGCGCGACGGACACGTTGCTCCATCTGCCCGAAGAACGTCGGCATGTCGGGCAGGATCCGTTGACCGACGCCGCTACCGAAGAGCCCCGTCATTCGTGGTCCGAACTCCGTGCCACCCGCGGCGAGCCACGCGACCGTGTCCTGGTACCGATCGACGAGGACACGCCCCAGGTCGGCATCCCCCCGAGGGTTCCGGGCGCGGAAGTCCTCGTAGGTTCCGTCGGTCCAGACCAGCCCGCCGGAGAGCCGCGCCGTTCCGCCGACCTGCTCGGCCTTCTCGACGACGACGACGCGGGCGCCGGACTCGGCCGCCGCGGCCGCCGCGCAGATCCCGGCCATTCCCGCGCCGGCGATGACGACGATCGGATCTGTCTCGTCCACTTCCTTCACCCCTCCTTGACGAGGCGGAGCATGTCGGTGCTGAGGATCAGACGCGCACCGCCTCGGCCCTTCGTGTCTTGCAGCGTCTCTCGACCTTCAGGCGAGGAGAACGCCGCACGCGCCGCGTCCTCGGAGTCGAACTCCAGCTCCGCGATGCCATCCCAGTCGACGTCGCGCTCGAACCCCCCGAGCACCTCGTGCAGGACATACCGGCGCAGTCCGGGCATTCGCCGGGCGAGCTCGGCGTGACGTTCTGACCACCACGCCATGAACTGCTCGTGCGTCTCCGCGGGGTCGCGCCGGATCAGGATGAAGAGCCGCATGTCGTCAGCGGGGCTGCGAGGCCAGCGCGCCGATGACCTGCCGACGGTCGAGCTTGCCGACCGGGGTCGTCGGAAGCTCGTCGGCGATCAGCCAGCGCTCGGGCCACTTGAACTTGGGCACACCCTCCGCGTCGAGGCGTGCCAGCACGTCGTCCGGCGTGACAACGTGACCGGGCGCCACCTCGAGCGCGGCGCCGACACGTTCGCCCAGCCGTGCGTCCGGGACGCCGATGACCAAGGCGCGCTCGACCCCCGGGACCGCCTCGAGCGCCGCAGAGACCTCCACCGGATCGACGTTCTCCCCGCCGCGGATGATGATGTCCTTGATCCGGCCGAGGACCGTCACGCGACCGTTCCCGTCCACGGAGATGCGATCACCGGTGCGGAGAAGCCCCTCGTCGGTGAGCCGGTCTGCGAGCGAGCGCTCGTCCAGGTAGCCGAGGAACATCGACGGACCAGCACAGGCGGCCTCGCCCTCGGCCGGCGCGTCGAGGACCCGGCCGTCCGGCCCGAGACATGCATCGATCGTCCCGGGGAACGACCGGCCCTCGGTGTGCATCCGCACCTCGAGAGGGTCGTCCGAGCTCGCGGAGGTGTGGCCGAGACACTCCGACAGCCCGAACACCCGGCATCCGACGATGCCGGCGTCGTCCGCGGTCCGGACGAGCTCCGGCGCCACGGGCGCTCCGCCGACCGACATCGTGAAGCCGTCGAGCGGTTCCCCTCCGGCTGCGGCCGATCGCACGAGGTCCAGGAGATGGGTCGGCGTGGCCAGTGTCCACGCCGCCTCGTGGCGTCGGATCTGGGCGAGCGCGTGGTCCGGCCGCCACTTGCCGTGCAGCACGAGCAGGTCGCGGCGATGCGCCAGTGCTGACATGAGCGAGAAGGCCAAGCCGGCCGCGTGTGCCAGCGCGACGAGACCGACGACCGCACCTTGGCCGGGGCGCGCGTACTCGAGCGCCCAGCGGCCGGCGAAGGCGAGCGTGTCGGCGTTGTGCTGGATGCCTTTGGGCTCGCCTGTCGTGCCTGAGGTGAACGTCACGTACCGCGTGAGATCGGTCAGCTGCGGACGCTCGACCTCCGCGGCTTCGTGACGCGCGTTGCGCAGGCCGATCCGCGCGGCCCTCCAATCGACCGTCAGGCCCGAGACGCCCCGCGCGCTCTCGACGACCGACTCCGCGAGCGCTTCACCCCGCCGAGCGCTCAGCAGCGTGCGCGCGCCCGACCGGCCGAGCGCACGGACCACCTCGCCGACCGCCGCGCCCGGCGGCGAGAAGAACACGACCGTGTCGACGCGGGACAGCGCGATGAGCGTGGCGATGTCGGCGATCGGGTCGGTGACGAGCAGGAAGACCGGATCGCCGGCGGCGAGCCCGAGCCCCTCGAACCGCGACGCCAGGTGCTCGCCCGCCTCGGCGAGGTCGCCGAGCGCGACGGTCTCCTCACCGTCGGAGACGGTGAGGTCCGGAGCCTCGGCGAGCGCCCGGGCGACATGCTCGTCAAGCCGCAGGCCGGTCCAGTACCCCTTGGCGCGATACGTCCGCCAGAGGTCCGCCAGGACGTCGTCGGTCGCCACGTCTACCGCTCCAGGAACCGGAGGAGCCCCTGATATCCGGAGCTCTCGACCCCGGACGTGTAGCCCGCGACCTGGTCGATCTCCTCGGCCAGACCGTCGTCCAGAGGGTCGTCAGCAGCGTGCCGGAGCAGGCGCTTGAGCGTCGTGATCGCGTCCTCGGGGGCGCCGGTCACGCGCTCGGCAAGCTCCACCGCGCGATCCAGCAGCTCTTCGGGCTCGTGAATCGCTGTTGCCAACCCCATGGCGAGCGCCTCCTCCGCGCCGACGAGCTCATGCGTATAGAGGAGGCGCTTCGCCGCCGAGAAGCCGACCGCCCGCGGAAGGCGCTGCGTCCCCCCGCCCCCCGGCAGCTGCCAGAACTTCAGATGCCCGTCACCCAGACGGGCGCCCCGGGCGACGACGATGAGGTCGCACGCGAGCGCCAGCTCGAACCCCCCGGCGACGCAGACGCCGTTGACCGCGGCGATCGACACGAGTCTCGATCGCTCGAGCTTGTCGAACGCGCTGCGAATGGCCTCGAGGAACGCTCGGAAAGCCGCCTCGTCCTGGTACAGGTCGAGATACCCGCGCAGGTCGCCACCGGCCGAGAAGGCCGGCGGCGCGCCGGTCACGATCACCGCGCGAACCGACTCGTCTGCGATGAGCGCATCGAGCCGGTCGTTGAGCTCAGCGACGGTGTGTCGGTCGAGAGGGTTGCGCTGTTCCGGTCGGTTGAAGGTGAGAACTCCCACCTGGCCGCTACTCGTCGAGCGCAGGTCGGAACGAACGAGGTCTCCGGTGCCAAGAGCCATGCCCACAGCCTTCCACATACCGAGCGCTTGGTCAAGACCGTGCGCGACAGCGCGGATGGCGTCGGCGCGATCGTCCGGTCGCACCGGCAAGGGCAGAAGAAGCGAAATGGAAGAGGAGGCGAGTGGGCGGCGAGGGCGCGGCGACTGCACGCACAGTGCCGACCACGCCGGACCAGGTACGGAGCCGTCGAGGGAGCGCAGAGCCGACGGGGGGACTCGAACCCCCGACCCCTTCATTACGAGTGAAGTGCTCTACCAGCTGAGCTACGTCGGCGCGGAGCGCGAAGTCTAGCGGCGGGACGTCACCCTCAAGGGCCTCCGGCGGACCGGGCGAGCGGCCGGTCGGCGCCGCCCGAGCGGCCGGCGGCGGCGCTGGGCGGCGTGCTCCGGCGGCGACCTCGTCCGCCTGCGCGCCGAGACCGACTCGGCCGCAGCTCGTCCGGCCTGACTCGGGTAGAACACGCGGCGGATGTCGACGACGCCCCCGACGCATCTCTCCGAGACCGAGCGGCTCCACCGGCTGCTCGAGGCGGGGCGGGCGCTGGTCGCCGAGCTCGACCTCGACACGGTGCTCGACCAGGTCCTCGAGACGGCGCGGGCGCTGACCGGCGCGCGGTACGCCGCGCTCGGCATCCTCGACGACACCCGGACCGAGCTCGAGCAGTTCATCACCCGCGGGATCGACCGCGACCAACGGGAGGTCATCGGCGATCTGCCGCACGGCCGCGGCGTGCTCGGCCTGCTCATCGAGGACCCGCGGCCGCTGCGCCTCGACGACGTCACCGAGCATCCCGAGTCCTACGGCTTTCCGCCGGGCCACCCGCCGATGGGGACGTTCCTCGGCGTGCCGATCGTCATCCGCGGCCAGGCGTGGGGCAACCTCTACCTGACCGAGAAGGCCGGCGGCGAGTCGTTCGACGACGGCGACGAGCACACCGCGGTGACGCTGTCGGCGTGGGCGGCGGTCGCGATCGAGAACGCCCGCCTGTACGAGGGGGCCGAGCGCCGCCGGCAGGAGCTCGAGCGCGCGATCCGCGGCCTCGAGGCGACGACGGCGATCGCGCGGGCGGTCGGCGGCGAGACGCGGCTGGAGCGGATCCTCGAGCTCATCGTCAAGCGCGGCCGTGCGCTCGTCGACGCCCAGCGGGTCGTCATCGGGCTCGCCCAGGGCGAGGAGCTCGTCATCGCCGCGCGCGCCGGCGACCAGGGCTACGCCGAGATGCCGACGACCGTCCTGCAGGAGGTCCTGAAGAACGGCAAGCCCCGCCGCGACGAGCACGCGCTGTTCGTCCCCCTCCACTTCCGCAGCCGGCTGCTCGGCGTGCTCGTCGCCTCAGGCCGGATGACCGGCAGCCGGCCGTTCGACGCCGACGACGAGCAGCTCCTGACCTCGTTCGCGGCGAGCGCGTCGACCGCGGTGGCGACCGCGCAGTCGGTCGAGCGCGACCGCCTGCGCCACGCGCTGCGCGCGTCGGAGGAGGAGCGCCGCCGCTGGGCGCGCGAGCTGCACGACGAGACGCTGCAGGGGCTCGGCGCGCTGCGCGTCGGCCTCGCCGCGGCGGTCCGCGAGCCCGACCCGGAGGAGCTGCGCCGCCACGTCCGCCAGGCGGTCGAGCACATCGCCGGCGAGGTCGACAACCTCCGCGCGATCATCACCGACCTGCGGCCCGCGGCGCTCGACCAGCTCGGGCTCGAGCCGGCGCTCGAGGCACTCGGCCACCGGGTCGCGTCGACGCAGGGGCTGGCGGTCGAGCAGCGGTTCGCGCTGCGCCCGCTCGACCCCGACATCGAGACGACGGTCTACCGGCTCGTGCAGGAGGCGCTGACGAACGTCTCCAAGCACGCCCGCGCCGCGCGCGTCTGGCTCGACGTCACCGCGTCGACCGACACCGTCGAGGTCGTCGTCCGCGACGACGGCACGGGGTTCGACCCCGAGGCCGCGACCGGCGGCTTCGGGCTGCAGGGCATGCGCGAGCGGGTGGCGCTCGCCGGCGGGACGATGGACCTCGCCTCGGCGCCGGACGGCACGACCGTCCGCATCACCGTGCCCGCGAGCTACGACTCGCCGCTGCCGCCGATCAACCCGTGATCGAGCGCGTACTGCACGAGCTCGGCGCGGGTCGACCGGCCGAGCTTCCGCTGGATGTGCGCGCGGTGCGTCTCGACGGTCCGCACGCTGAGGTAGAGCTTCTGCGCGATCTCGGCGTTCGTGTGGCCGAGCGCGATGAGCTTCAGCGTGTCGACCTCGCGCTCGGTCAGCCCGCCGGGCGGGCCGGGCGGCTCGAGCGGCTCGGTCGCCAGGCGCGCGCCGAGTGACGGGTTGACGTACGTGCGGCCCTCGCGCGCGGAGTGGATCGCCTGCACGAGGTCCTCGTCGGCCGCCTCCTTGAGCACGTAGGCGGTCGCGCCGAGCGACGCTCGACCACCTGCGCAACCAGGCGCGGGCGCGCATCGAGACCGAGCGCGAGCTGCGCGAGGAGGCCGAGCGCGCGCGCCACGCGGCCGAGGAGACGGCGCGCGCGGCGCGCAACGAGGCCGCGGAGGCGGTGCGCGCGGTCCGCCGCCGGGTCACGCAGGCCGAGGACGCCCGCCGGGCCGCCGAGGCGCGCGCCGCCGAGGCCGAGCGGGCGGACGAGGAGCGCGGGCGGCTGCAGCGCGAGCGCGACCAGGCGGTCGTGCGCGCCCAGGCGACCGAGGAGCGCCTCGAGCGCACGCGCGCGCAGGTCGACGAGCTGCAGGAGGCGGTCGAGGAGCTGCGGCGGCAGGCGCGCGGGGCGCAGACGGCCTCGACCCGCGCGGCCGAGCTGGAGCGCCGCCTCGCCGACGCGACGGCGCGCGCGGAGCGGACGGAGGCGGCCGCGCAGCGCGCGAGCGAGCTCGAGACCGCGCTCGCCGAGCACGAGCGCGCGCGCCGCGCGGCCGAGCAGGCCGCCCACGCGACGAGCGCGGAGCTCGCCGAGCTGCGGGTCGCGTACGCCGAGGCGCGCGAGCGGGCCCGCGAGGCGCGGGCGCTCGCCGAGGAGGCCGGTGCCGGCGCCGACCTGCGCGACGAGCTGCGGCGCGCCCGCGGCGCCGAGGCGGCCCTGCAGGCACGCGTCCGCGAGCTCACGAGCCGCGCGGCCCGCGCGGACACGATCGCCGCGGAGGCCCAGCAGCGCCTCGACGTCCTCGAGCGGCGGGCCGCCGAGACCCGCGCGCGCACGCGGGAGGCCGAGGAGCGCGCCGCGCAGCTCGAGCAGCAGGCGGCCGACGCCGACCGCCGCGCCGACGGCGCCGAGCGGGCGCTGCAGGAGCTGCGCAGCGCCGCCGAGGCGCAGGCCGCGGCGGCCGAGCGCGCGCTCGAGGAGCGGACGGTCGAGACCCGCGAGGCCTTCGAGCGCGCGCAGCGCGAGAGCGAGGAGCGCGCGGTCCAGGCGCTCGGCGAGCTCGACCGGCTCCGCTCGCGCCTGCACACCGAGGCGCAGGAGGCCGAGGAGCTGCGCGCCCAGCTCGCCGAGGCCCGCGCCGCGGCCGACGAGGCCGAGCGCCTGCGGCACGAGGTCGGCCGGCTGCAGGCCCACGTCGACGACACCGAGCAGCTGCGGTCCGAGCTCGACGCCGCCCGCGCCGCCGCCGCGCAGGTCGAGCCGCTGCGCGCCGAGCTCGAGGCGCTCCGCGAGCGCTCCTCCGCCGCCGAACACCGCGCCCAGGAGCTCGCCGACGAGCTGCTCGCCGCGCGCGAGGACGCCGCCGAGCTCGCCCGCGTGCGCGCCGAGCTGGCGGGCGTCACCGAGGAGCGCCTGCGGCTTCAGCGCGAGCTCGAGGCCCTGCGCCCGCGGGCGGCCGAGTCCGAGGCGCTGCAGGCGCGGCTCGCCGACCTCGAGTCGGCCGCGCTCGCCGCGCGCGAGCACGCCGAGGCCCGCACCGCCGAGCTCGAGGCGCTGCGGGCGGCCGGGGCCGACGACGTCCGCGCGCTCAGCGAGCGCCTGCAGGCGGCCGACGACGAGGTCGCCTCGCTGGATCGGCGGCTCGAGGAGGCGCAGGAGGCGAGCGAGCGCAGCGCCGCCGCGGCGCGAGCGCTCGAGCAGCGCGACGCCGACCTCGAGCGCCTGCGCGAGGAGGCGCGCGCGCACATCGCCGAGCTGCGCGACCGCAGCGCGGCGACCGAGGAGGAGCTCGAGGACGCGCACGCGCAGACGCGCGCGGCGCACGCCGAGCTGGCGCAGGTCCACGAGCAGGTCCAGCTGCTCGGCGAGGCGGTGCGCGACGCCGAGGCGCGCTCCGCCCACGCCGAGCAGCGCGCGGCCGCCGAGGCGGCCGCGCGCGCGGAGCTCGAGGCGCGGCTCGCCGCGCTGGCCGAGGTCAGCGACGAGGCGGCGCGTCAGGCCGAGGAGGCGCGCGCGGCCGCGCGGGCCGCCGAGCAGGAGGCCGAGCGCATCGCGGCGGCCGAGGCGGTGCGGGTCGCCGCCGAGCGCGAGCGCCGGCGGGAGGTCAGCGTCACGCCGCTGCCGCGCGAGCGGCCGGTCGCGCGCCGCCGGCCGCACGCGCACTGGCTGCCGTCCGAGCGGCTGGTGGCGACGGTCCTGCTCCTCGTCGGGCTCACCTGCGTCGCGCTGCTCGCCTTCGGCGTGCTGAACATCCTCGTCGTCTAGGAGTTTGTTGAGGACCGGACCGTCGATGCGACAGCACGTGGCCGTGGATGCCGCGGACGCGTTCTGGCGCGCGGCGGGAGTTCTTCAACGGGCTCCTAGCCCGGCGGCAGCGGTGTCCCGACCGCGCTCGCCGACGCCTCCGGCGGCGTGAGGATCCCCTGCGCGCGGCTGACGAAGCGGATGAGCTCCGCGTCGCCGGGGTCGAGCGCGAGCGCCCGCGCCGACGCGCGCTGCACGCCCTCACGGTCGGCGAGCGCGACCCCGACGCGGGTGAGCCGCCGCCACGCCTCGAGGCTGTAGGGCTGGCGGTCGACCGCCTCGAGCAGGTGCGCGCGCGCCTCGAGCAGCCGGCCGCGCGCCTCCGCGACGGCGGCCGCGGCGAACAGCGGGCGGACGGCGAGCGGGTCGAGGTCGGCGGCGAGCTCGGCGTCGGTGGCCGCGGCCTCCAGGCGCTGGCGGTCGGCTGCGGCGGCGAGCGCGTCGTCGGCCTGGTGCTCGGACCACGCGGGCAGCGCGGCCGAGACGAGGTAGGCGAGCGCGAGGACCCCCGCGCAGAACAGCGCGAGCGGTCGCACCGGCCGCGGCTCCTCGAAGAGGATCTCGGCGGCCGGCCGGTCGTCGCGCCGGCGGGCGCCGAGGACGCCGAGCGCGACGAGCACCGATCGCCGGGATCTGCTCGTCGGTCATGCCGGTCTGCGCGCAGGTCTCGACGGCCCCGCAGACCGCGAGAATCTGGTCATCGGCGAGCTGGTTGCCCGGCACGTAGGCCGGCAGCAGCGCCTGGGCGATCCGCTCCAACGCGCCGGGCGAGTACCCGGCGCGCTGGACGAGAATCAGCAGCCGCTCGCGAGGGGCCATCAGGCCGCCTGCGGAGTCGCGCCGTTCCCGTTCGGGGCCGCGGGCTGCGGCTGGAGCGGGGCGACGTCGTTGGGGATGTCGCTGCGGCCGGTGTGCTGGACGCCGTTGGCGGCCGCCTGGGCGGCGTGCGCCTGGGCGCCCTGCGAGGCGGCCTGCGCCTTGATCTGCTCGAGCGCGTTCTTCACCGGGTCGACGAGCGGCCACGGCAGCGCGGCGAGCAGCCGGTCCAGGTAGTCCTTGGCCTGGGCGGCGTTCTCGAACGTGACCGGCTCGGACTGGTTGGCCCACAGGATCGTGTTCGCGAACTGGGCGTCGTCCAGGCCCGCGTCGCGGGCCTTGGCGCGCAGCATCCGCTGCTGAGCCTCGCTGGCGGGCTTGCCGCCCTGACGCTGGCCGCCGCCCTGGCGCTGCGCGCCCTGCCCGTTGCCGTTGCCGGCGGGGGCGTGGCTGAGGTTGCCGGTGCCGCCGACGTTCTCGTCGTCGAACTCGGCGCGGTAGACGTCACCGCCGGGACCGAACGCCGCGGCGGCGCGCTTGAACGCGTTGGTCGCCGAGCCCTTGAACGCGTCGGCCGGGGCGGTCGCGTTCTTGACCGACCCCCACTCCTCGCCCATCGCCAGGACCTCGGCGTCGTTGAGCTCGAGGTTGCCGTGCTCGTCGAGCTTGGCCTTGGACAGGTCGTTGCCGACGACGATCACGACCTTGCAGATGAAGCCGTAGGCGGCCGTCTCGACGTCGCGCGGGTAGTGGCGCAGCTCACGCCAGTGCGAGCGGCCGTAGCCGGCGTTGAGCATGTCCTGCTGGAACTGGACCGAGTTCAGGCCGGTCGAGGCGTACGGCTTGCCGGTCGCCGGAGGGATGTGCTTGACGTAGCGCGCCGGGGTGGGCGCGTGCATGATCGACGTCAGCTCGGCCACCATCTTGGCGGTGCGGTGCGTGAAGCGCAGCTCCGACGGGCCGAGCCAGCGCCGCCACGCCGCGTGGAACGCCTCCGCACGCTCCTTGCGGTTGCCGAGCGCCGACGGCACCGCGTACCAGCGGCGGGTGAACGCCGGCCGGCCGGCGAGCGTCCGCGCGACGAGCCGCGCGCGGCTCACGCCGGGCGGCGCGACGAGGCGCGAGACGAGGAAGCGCGGCGCGCCGACCGGCCCCAGGACCTCGTCGAGCGCGGCCGCGAACGCGGCGCTCTCCTCCTCGCCGGCCTCGGCCAGGCGGCAGCGCAGGTAGCCGGAGGTGCGCGGCTCGATGACGAGCGAGCGCGCCGCGTCCTCCGACAGGTCGCCGACCGCGGCCAGCGCCTCGGCGACCGCGCGGGCGGCGAGGTCGAGCGGGACCGCGGCCGGCAGGCGATCGCGCGCGGCGCCGAGGCGGGCGGCGGCGATACCCGTGCCGACCGGCGTCGCCGCGAGGAGCGCGAGCGCCTCCGGCGCGCCCGCGAGCACCCCGGCGAGCGCGCCGGCGACCCCGGCGCCGGCGAGGGCGACCGGGCCGCGCTGGGAGACCGGGTAGGCGGGCGGCTCGTCGCGGCGCAGGACCGGCGCGGCGCCGCGGCGGGCCCGCACGACGAGCGTCGTCTGGTCGCGCCCTGCGTAGCCGGAGCCGATCGCCCACAGCCGGCGGGCGCGCAGGTGGTCGCCGGCGCGCTCGCGCATCGCGCGGTTGATCGCCGGGAAGTCCTCGGCCGACGGCGGCCCGAACGGCGACAGCTCCGGGTGCACGTGCGACACCCCGGCCTCGATGAGCCCGTCCTCGGCCGGCGCGAGCAGATGCGTGTGCTTGCGCACGAAGCGCTCGTAGTCGGCCGCCCCGCGGGCGAGGCCGGGTGCGACGCACACGATGTCCCAGTTCGACGCGAGCTTCTCCGGATCGCCGGGATCGAGGCGCAGCGTCCGCCCGCGCATCTGCCGCACGCTGACGCCGGTCGCCGCGGTCGTCATGTCGACGAGCACGTTCAGCGACGGCGCGTCCCAGCCCTCGCCGAGCAGCGCGCGCGTCCCGACGAGCACGTGCACGTCGCCGCGCCGCAGCGCCTCGGTCGCCAGGCCGACCCACCGCCGCGCCGCCCACGCCTCGCCGTCGGCGACGACCCGCATGAGCCCGTCGGCGTCCGGCCCCTCGACGCGCAGGCCCGTTGCGCCGTCACCAAAGGGGTCTGACCCCTTGAGGAGGGTGTCGGCGTCCTGCGGGTGGCAGCGCAGCGCGCGGCCGGTGACGAGCAGCGGCCGCAGGATCGCCGTGCGCGGGTCGGCGGCGATCGCGTGCAGCGCCCGGACCGCGGTGCCCGCGTCGGCGTCCAGCACCCCGCGCAGCTCGGGGTCGGGCGCCGCCGACGCGCGCTCGGCGTCGCACAGCACCAGCGCGCGGAGCGCGTCCCCGCGGACCTCCGACTCGGTCGCGAGCACCTCGCACAACGCGAGCGGCTTGGCCGCCGACGCGGTCAGCAGCCGGTCGACGTGCGACGTCCCGCGCCGCAGGCCCCGCCGCGTCAGCGTGAACCCCAGGTCGCGCAGCGCGGCGGCGATCGCCTCGTAGCGCCCCGCGGCCTCCGGGGACGGGTCCGGCGCCAGGCACCGCAGCGCGTAGTCCTCCAGCAGGACGAGCCAGTCCTCGAGATCCGGCGGGCGGCGGTAGCCCTCGCCGCGCGGCGCGTCGCCGGGCACCTCGAGCCCCGCCGACAGCAGGAACCGGATCGCCGCGCGCGCCAGCGCCGGGCGTGCCTTCTGGAAGCGCTCCCACGGCACCTCGGCCGCCTCGCCGGCGTCCTCACGCGCGCGCCCGCGCGTGCGTACGCGCGTGATGACCCACTCGGGGAACGACAGCGCGTCGCGGTCGGACAGGTCGTGGAGCTGCGTGACGAGCTCGGCGAACCGGACGTCGTGCTCGGCCAGCCACCGCTGCTCGCTCTGCAGCGGCTCGGTGAACCAGGCGAGCTCCTGGAACGGCGCGAGGAACCCGTCCCGCACGACCGCGGGCGTCGGGACGGTGAAGTCGACCGGGCCGAGCAGCGTCTCGTACAGCTCGGCCTCCTCGCTCGTCAGCTCGGCGGGCGGCGTCGCGGTCAGCCCGACGACCCGGACCTCGTCGCCCAGCTCGGCGAGCACCGCCTGCACGAGGTAGCCCCACAGCGACGCGAGGTGGTGGCACTCGTCGAGGACGACGGTCCCCACGCCGGCGTCGCGCAGCGCGGCGATGCGCTCGCGGGCGCCGGGCGTCAGGAGGTCCGACAGCGTCAGCGAGTCGTGCTCGCCCCGCGCCACCGACCGCTTCAGCGCCGCGGTGATCCGCGCCAGCTCGCCCGCGCGGCGCCGCGCCGCCGCGCCGGTCCACGTCTCGGCGTCGGCCGCGACCGCCGCCGGGTCCTCGCCCAGCGCCGCCGCGCGCTCGACCGCCCACCGGTGCGCCGCGGCCTCGGCCAGCACGCCGTCCGGATCGTCGACCCGGCACAGCGGCTGGTAGGTCAGGCACGTGATGAACGCGCCGGGGGACGTCGAGACGACGTCCGCGCCGCCGAAGCGCGCCACCGCCCGCGGCCACTGGGCCTGCACGGCGGTGTTCGGCGCCAGCACGAGCGCCGGAGCGCCCAGGCGCCGGATGACCTCGACGCCGAGCAGCGTCTTGCCGCTGCCGGGCGGCGCCACCACGTGCAGGCGGCGCCGCCCGGCGCGGCGATCACGCTCGAAGGCCTCGAGGGCGAGCAGCGGTAGTGCCGCCACTCGCCCTCGAAGCGCAGAGAGCTACTTGTTGCCCTCGGAGTCGTCGTCCGCGGGCGGCACGTCGAGGTCGGCGAGCTCCTCGGCGAACCCGGTGTCACCGCCGCCCGCACCGATCTCGTCGAGCGCGGCGATGTCCTCGTTGAACGCGGTGCCGAAGTCGCTCAGGCCCTCGCCCTCGCCGAGCCCGAGCTCGGCGGCGATGTCGTCCTGATCGAGCAGCCCCACGGCGTCCATCGCGCGCGGGAGCGGCTCGGCCGGCTCGATCTCGATGCGGCGGTAGCGCTTGAGCCCCGTCGCGGCCGGGATGAGCTTGCCGATGATCACGTTCTCCTTCAGACCGTTCAGACGGTCGATCTTGCCCTCGAGCGCCGCATCGGTCAGGACCTTCGTGGTCTCCTGGAAGGAGGCGGCCGACAGGAACGACTCGGTGTTCAGCGAGGCCTTCGTGATGCCGAGGATCGTCTCCTCGTACTGGGCCGGCTCACCCTTGACGTTCTCCATCGCGCGCAGGAACTCGTTGCGATCCACGTACTGCCCCGGGAGGTAGTCCGTGTCGCCCCGCTGCTCGATGCGCACGCGCTTGAGCATCTGCCGCGCGATGAGCTCGATGTGCTTGTCGTTGATGTCGACGCCCTGGGACTTGTAGACCTCCTGGACCTGCTCGACCAGGTACTGCTCGGTCGCGGTCCGGCCCCGGATCGCCAGCAGGTCCGCCGGGTACAGCGAGCCCTCGTTGAGCTGCGTGCCCGCCTCGATCTTGTCGCCCTCGCTGACGTACAGCCGCGTGCGGCGCGGGAACGAGTAGCGGTGCTCCTCGCCGGCGTCGTCGGTGACGACGACGGTGAGCGCCTTCTCGGTCTCCTCGATCGACACCGTGCCGTCGTACTCGGAGATCTGCGCGAGACCCTTCGGCTTGCGCGCCTCGAACAGCTCGACGACACGCGGCAGGCCGTGCGTGATGTCCGCGCCGGCGACGCCGCCGGTGTGGAACGTCCGCATCGTCAGCTGCGTGCCCGGCTCGCCGATCGACTGCGCGGCGATGATGCCGACCGCGTCGCCGATCTGGACCATCTGGCCGGTGGCCGGGGCGACGCCGTAGCACGCCTGGCACACGCCGGTCTGGGCCTGGCACTTGAGCACCGACCGCACCGCGACCGTCTCGACGCCCTTCTCGACGAGCTCCTCGAGCTCCTTGCGGCCGAGGAGCTGGCCGTTCTTGTCGATCCGGCCGACGATGTTGTCGTTCGGCTCGCCCTGCTTGGTCAGGACCTTGAGCTCGATCGTCTCGTCGGTGCCGCAGTCCTGCTCGCGGACGATGACGTCCTGGGCGACGTCGACGAGGCGACGCGTCAGGTAGCCGGAGTCCGCGGTCCGCAGGGCGGTGTCCGCGAGGCCCTTGCGGGCGCCGTGCGTCGAGATGAAGTACTCGAGCACGTCAAGGCCCTCCATGAAGTTGGCCTTGATCGGGCGCGGGATGATCTCGCCCTTCGGGTTGGACATCAGGCCGCGCATGCCGGCGAGCTGGCGGATCTGCTTGAACGACCCGCGAGCGCCCGAGGAGGCCATCATGAAGATGGGGTTCGTCTCCTCGAAGTTCTCGAGCATCGCGTCCGCGACGGCCTCGGTCGCCTCGTTCCACGTCGCGACGACCGCCTCGTGCCGGTCCTGCGCCGAGAGGAGGCCCATGTTGTAGTCCTCCTCGATCGCCTCGACCTTCTTGTCGTACTCGGCGAGGATCTCGGCCTTGTTCGGCGGGATCACGACGTCGTTCTTGGAGATCGTGATCCCGGCGCGCGTCGCGTACTTGAACCCGAGGTCCTTGAACGTGTCGAGGACGAGCGCGACGGTCGACGGCCCGTACGTCTGCACGAGGCTGTCGATGAGCGCGACCGAGTCCTTCTTGCGCACCGACTGGTTGACGAAGCGGTACTCGGACGGGTCGAACTCGTCGCCGAGCGCCTCCTCGAGCGCGCGCTCGATCCGCTCGTTGTAGATGATCCGGCCGACCGTGGTCAGGCGCGTGCTCTGGCCCTTGGGCCGGTACTCGGCGAGGTCGTGGAGCTTGACGACGCCGAGGTCGTACGACAGCTCCGCCTCCTGGGCCGAGCGGAACACGTGCGGCCGCGGCTCGTGCTTGGCCGGGTCGATCTTCGCGAGCTCCTCCTCGTCGGGCCCGTACGTCAGGTAGAAGGCGCCGAGCACCATGTCCTGCGTCGGGGTCGCGAGCGGCGCGCCGTGCGCCGGCGAGAGGATGTTGTTGCTCGAGAGCATGAGCAGCCGCGCCTCCGCCTGCGCCTCGGCGCTCAGCGGGAGGTGGACCGCCATCTGGTCACCGTCGAAGTCCGCGTTGAACGCGTGGCAGACGAGCGGGTGGACCTGGATCGCCTTGCCCTCGACGAGCACCGGCTCGAACGCCTGGATCCCCAGGCGGTGGAGCGTCGGCGCGCGGTTGAGCAGCACCGGGTGCTCGGCGATGACCTCCTCGAGGACGTCCCAGACCTCGGGGATCATCGAGTCGACCATCTTCTTGGCGGCCTTGATGTTCTGCGCCGCCTTGCGCTCGACGAGCCGGGCCATGATGAACGGCTTGAACAGCTCGAGCGCCATGAGCTTCGGCAGGCCGCACTGGTGGAGCTTGAGCGACGGGCCCGACACGATGACCGAGCGGCCCGAGTAGTCCACGCGCTTGCCGAGCAGGTTCTGGCGGAACCGGCCCTGCTTGCCCTTGAGCATGTCCGAGAGCGACTTGAGCGGGCGGTTGCCCGGGCCCGTGACGGGCCGGCCGCGGCGGCCGTTGTCGAACAGCGCGTCGACGGCCTCCTGCAGCATGCGCTTCTCGTTGTTGACGATGATCTCCGGCGCGCCGAGGTCGAGCAGCCGCTTCAGGCGGTTGTTGCGGTTGATGACGCGGCGGTAGAGGTCGTTGAGGTCCGAGGTCGCGAACCGGCCGCCGTCGAGCTGGACCATCGGGCGCAGCTCCGGCGGGATGACCGGGATGGCCTCGAGGATCATCTGCTCGGGCCGGTTGCCCGACCGGCGGAACGCGTCGACGACCTTCAGGCGCTTGACCGCGCGGGCCTGCTTCTGGCCCTTGGCGGTCTTGACCTGCTCCTCGAGGTCGGCCGCCTCGGCGTCCAGGTCGACCTGCTCGAGCAGGTCGCGGATCGCCTCGGCGCCCATGCCGCCGCGGAAGTACTCGCCGAAGCCGTACGGCGAGCCGAAGCGGTCCTTGAGCTCGCGGAAGATCGTCTCGTCGTGCTCGATCTGCTTCGGCTGCATCTCCCGGAACAGATCCCACACGGCGCGCATCCGCTCGATCGCGTCCTCGATGTACGCCTCGGTGTCGGCGATGTCGGCCTCGAACGTCTTGCGGAGCTCCTTGAGCATCTTCGCCCGCTCGTCGTCGTCGAGCTTGCTCACGTTGACGTCGAGCGACTCGGCCCAGAGGTAGTCCTCGTCGTCGAAGCCGTCCTGCGAGCCGGACTCGAGGTACGCCTCGCGCCGCGCCAGCTGCTCGCGCAGCTCGAGCACGCGCTCCTCGCGCTCGGCGGTGTAGGACTCGATGACCTCGTTGACGCGCTGCTCGAGCTCGGGCAGGTCCTTCTGGCGGGCCTCCTCGTCGACCCACGTGACGATCGACGCCGCGAAGTACAGGACCTTCTCGAGCTCCTTCGGAGCCATGTCGAGCAGGTAGCCGATCCGCGACGGGACGCCCTTGAAGAACCAGATGTGGCTGACCGGCGCGGCGAGGTCGATGTGGCCCATGCGCTCACGGCGCACCTTGGACCGCGTGACCTCGACGCCGCAGCGCTCGCAGACGATGCCCTTGTAGCGGACGCGCTTGTACTTGCCGCAGTAGCACTCCCAGTCCTTGGTCGGACCGAAGATGCGCTCGCAGAACAGGCCGTCCTTCTCCGGCTTGAGCGTCCGGTAGTTGATCGTCTCGGGCTTCGTCACCTCACCGCTCGACCAGGAGCGGATCTGCTTCGAGGACGCGAGACCGATCTCGATCGCGTCGAAGTTGTTGATGTCAATCACTGAGGCTGCTCTCTCTAGTCCTCGTCGCCGACCGGCATGTCGGCGTCCAGATCGATGTCGGGAACCGCGTCGGGCGTCGGGATCTCCGCCCCGGTCTCCTCGTCGTCGCCCACGTCGCCGTCGGCGGCGTCGCTGGCGTCGGTGGTCTCGGTCGCCTCGTCGGCACCCTCACCCTGGCCGGCGCGCACGCCGCTCAGGTCGATGCCGAGCTCCTCGGCCGCCCGCAACAGGTCGTCGTCCTCGTCGCGCATCTCGGCGCGGCTGCCCTCCTCGGACACGACGTTCACGTCGAGGCCGAGCGACTGCATCTCCTTCAGGAGGACCTTGAACGACTCGGGGATCGACGGCTCGGCGATGTTCTCGCCCTTGACGATCGCCTCGTAGGCCTTCACGCGCCCGACGGTGTCGTCGGACTTGATCGTGAGCATCTCCTGGAGCGTGTACGCGGCGCCGTACGCCTCGAGCGCCCACACCTCCATCTCGCCGAACCGCTGGCCGCCGAACTGCGCCTTGCCGCCCAGCGGCTGCTGGGTGACCAGCGAGTACGGGCCGGTCGAGCGCGCGTGGATCTTGTCGTCGACCAGGTGGTGGAGCTTGAGGATGTACATGTAGCCCACCATCACCTGCTGCTCGAACGGCTCACCGGTGCGGCCGTTGAACAGGGTGAACTTGCCCGACGCGCGGGTGCCGGGCCGGCGGGACTTGTCGATGTCCATCTTGATCCGGCCCTTGTGGGCCTCCTGCCACTTGACGAGCGCCTCGTCGACGTCTTCGATCTCGGCGCCGTCGAACACCGGCGTGGACACGTAGACCCGGCCGCCGTTCTCCTGGGCGAGCTTGTACGCCTCGCTGCCGTCGTCGTACCAGCCCTCGGCGGCGGCCCACCCGAGGTGGGTCTCCATGATCTGGCCGACGTTCATGCGCGACGGGACGCCGAGCGGGTTGAGGATGACGTCGATCGGCGTGCCGTCCTCCATGAACGGCATGTCCTCGACGTCGACGATCTTCGAGATGACGCCCTTGTTGCCGTGGCGGCCGGCGAGCTTGTCGCCCTCGGAGATCTTGCGCTTCTTGGCGACGAACACGCGGACGAGCTCGTTCACGCCGGGCGGCAGGTCGTCGCCGTTGTCGCGGCTGAACGTCTTGACGTCGATGACGACGCCGCCCTCGCCGTGCGGCACCTTCAGCGAGGTGTCGCGCACCTCGCGCGCCTTCTCCTTGAAGATCGCGCGGATGAGCTTCTCCTCGGCGGTCAGCTCGGTCTCGCCCTTCGGCGTGACCTTGCCGACGAGCAGGTCGCCGGAGCCGACCTCGGCGCCGATGCGGACGATGCCGCGGTCGTCGAGGTTGCGCAGCGACTCCTCCGAGCGGTTCGGGATGTCGCGGGTGATCTCCTCGTCGCCGAGCTTGGTGGTGCGGGCGTCGATCTCGTACTCCTCGATGTGGATCGAGGTGAGCTCGTCGTCCTGCACGAGCCGGCGGCTGAGGATGATCGCGTCCTCGAAGTTGTAGCCCTCCCAGGACATGAAGGCGACGCGCAGGTTCTTGCCGAGCGCCATCTCGCCGTGGTCGGTCGAGGCGGCGTCGGCGAGCAGGTCGCCCTTCTTGACCTTCTGGCCCGGGCGGACCCGCGGCTTGTGGTGGATGAGCGTGCCCTGGTTGGAGCGCTCGAACTTCTGCAGCTCGTATTCGTCGTCGCCGATGACGATCCGCGTCGCGTCGACGTAGTCGACGGTGCCGTCGTTCTTGGCGAGCAGGACGTCGCCCGAGTCGAGCGCCGCGCGGCGCTCCATGCCGGTGCCCACGAGCGGGGCGTCGGTCTTCAGGAGCGGCACGGCCTGACGCTGCATGTTCGCGCCCATGAGCGCGCGGTTCGCGTCGTCGTGCTCGAGGAACGGGATCATCGCCGTGCCGACCGACCAGATCTGCTCGGGCGAGACGTCGATGAGGTCGACGTCCTCCGGCGCGACCGACACGTACTGGCCCGCCAGCGTGCGACAGAGGACCTCGTCGGCGGTGATCTTGCCGTTCTTGTCGACCGGCGTGTTCGCCTGCGCGATGAGCTTGTCCTCTTCCTGGGTGGCGTCCAGGTGGACGATCTCGTCGGTGACCTTGCCGTTCTGGACGACCCGGTACGGCGTCGTGACGAAGCCGTGCTCGGAGATCTCCGCGTACGAGGAGAGCGAGCCGATGAGGCCGATGTTCGGACCCTCCGGGGTCTCGATCGGGCACATGCGGCCGTAGTGCGTCGGGTGGACGTCGCGGACCTCGATCGGCGCGCGCTCACGCGTCAGGCCGCCCGCGCCGAGCGCCGAGAGGCGGCGGCGGTGCGTCAGGCCCGTGAGCGAGTTCGTCTGGTCCATGAACTGCGAGAGCTGGCTGGACCCGAAGAACTCCTTGAGCGCCGCGACGACCGGGCGGATGTTGATGATCGTCTGCGGGGTGATCGTGTCCGAGTCCTCGGTGGTGAGGCGCTCGCGCACGACGCGCTCCATCCGGTACAGGCCGATGCGGAAGGCCTCCTGGATGAGCTCGCCCACCGTCCGCAGGCGGCGGTTGCCGAAGTGCTCGTACTCGTCGAGGCGGTCCTCGATCGGCTCGCGCGAGTACGAGAGGGCCTCGGCCGCGTAGTCCTTGATCTCGGCCTCGGGGTCCTCCGGCATGCCCATGTCGCGCGGCAGCGTCACGAGCTCGCGGACGAGCGCGATGATGTCGTCGTGCGTCAGCGTGCGCGTGTCGAGGTCGATGTCGAGACCGAGGCGCGCGTTGAGCTTGTAGCGCCCGACGCGCGTGAGGTCGTAGCGCTTGGGATCGAAGAAGAGCTGGTTGAGCAGCGCCTTGGCGTTGTCGACGCTCGGCGGCTCGCCCGGGCGCTGCTTCTTGAACAGCTCGATGAGCGCGCCCTCTTCGGTCTTCGTGATCTCCGGGTCCGCCTCGATCGTGTTGCGGATGTAGATCGAGTTGTCGAAGAGGCTCAGGATCTCCTCGTCGCTGGCGTAGCCCATCGCGCGGAGCAGGACCGTGACCGGCAGCTTGCGCTTGCGGTCGATGCGGACGTAGACGCGGCCCTTCTTGTCGATCTCGAGCTCGAGCCACGAGCCGCGCGCCGGCATGAGGTTGCCGACGAAGACCTGCTTCTCGCGGTCCTTGGGCTCCATGACGTAGGCGCCCGGCGACCGGACGAGCTGCGTGACGACGACGCGCTCGGTGCCGTTGATGATGAACGTCCCGCGGTCGGTCATCCACGGGAAGTCACCCATGAAGACCGACTGCTCGCGGATCTCGCCGGTCTCACGGTTGATGAACGCGACCGTGACGGTCAGCGGCCGCGCGTAGGTGAGGTCCTTCTCCTTGCACTCCGCGATCGAGGCGACCGGGTCGTCGAAGACGAAGTCACCGAACTGGACGGCGAGGTTCCCGGTGTAGTCCTCGATCGGAGAGATGTCATCGATCGTCTCGCGCAGTCCCCCGTTCTCGGGATCCGTGAGCCACTCGAACGAGCGCGTCTGGATCGCGATCAGGTTGGGGACGTCGAGGACCTTGTTCAGGCGCGCGAAGGAGCGGCGCACCCGCGGAGTGTCGACGGCAGGCACTAGGGCGACTCCTCGAGGGGTCGGAAGGGGCGAGCGGAAAGGGAGAGCGGTCCTGTGGACACGCGGACGCTCCAAGATAGCACGCGCAGACGCGTGCAGGGCTGGGCGGTTGGCCTCAGCCGGTCGACGCTCACGGACCCCGCCCGGACCGTCCCCGTATGTGGCGGAGAGGTCGTCGGTGGGCGGCTACGACTATTGGTCGACGGCGGGAGTGTAGCGGCGGCGCGCCGTGCGTGCCAGGAAGGCGGCCCCGCCGGTCGCCGGTCGGCGCTCGCGGCTGCCCCGGCCGGCCTCCGGCTCCGTCGGTGCGCCGCAGGATGGCGGCCGGCGCCGGGTCGTCCTCGCCGAGCCCGGCGTCGCCGCACGAGATGTGCTCCCGGCCGGCCGGGTACCGGAGCGCGAACGGCGCCTCCGGCGGTCCCACGACGACGCCGTCGGTCGTCCGGCCGGAGGAGCCGACGCCGGCGACGTCGTGGGCGCCGCTCATCGCAGATGCTCGGCCTCGAACCGGGCGAACATCGCCGCGACCTTCTCCGCTCCCACGGGTGTCGCGGCGTCGAGGATGAAGCTGCGCCTGCCCGCCGGGACGAGCAGCGTGCTGTGCTGCCGTCCGGTCTCGGTGTCCGCCCAGCTCACGAGCATCGACGTGCCCGCCTTCGTCTCGACCGTGCCGGAGTCGATGTGCCGGTAGCCCTCGAAGTCCCGCGCGAGGTCTCGGTGCAGGTCCCTCGCCATCTCGTCGAGGTCCCCGACGACCGGCCCTCGGAGCCGCAGGAGCAGGAGGCCGTCGCCGCCCTTGCGCTCGAGCGCGATGTCCGGCTGGTCGCCACCGTCCGCGGCAGGCGGCTCCACCCGCTCCCACGTGCTCGGGTACTTCAGCTCGAACGCGGGCACGCCGGCGGTCGCGTCGCGGCTCACCGAGCCGCCGTCGCCGCCGCCGCCTTCGCCGTCGCCGCCGAGGACGAGCACGAGCCCCACCGCGAGGACGGCCGGGAGGGCGCCGCCGCCGACCGCCAGACGGAGCGGTGAGAACTTGGTCGCGGTCATCCGGGTCGATCCTGTGGGTCGAGGGAACGGATGATCGCCGCGACCTCGGCGGCGGCCTTCTCGGCCTTGGGCGAGACCAAAGAGGTGAGCGTGGAGGTCCGGTCGCCCTTCGGGATCACGGTCAGGTTCTGGACGGTGCCGGAGCCCTTGCGGACGAACCTGTACGAGAGCGCATCCCCGGCCGGCAGCCTCACCGCATCGGAGCGGATGTGCTGTCGACCGCATCGGCCCCGAGCTTGGCGCCGGTGACCGCGAGTTCGCGAGGTCGTCCGTGCCGATCGTGCCGTTCACGACGACGTCGGTGCCGGCGCCGGTCGCCGAGCCGAGGACCGCATCCGCCGCGAGCTTGTCGTTGCCGATGTTGCCCGCGAGCTGGCCGGCCAGGATGCCGCCCGTCGGCTTGGCGGCGTCGATGCTCCCGGCGAGCTTCTGGTTCGTGACGGCGAGGTCGAGGATCTTCGCCGTCGTCACCGAGTTGGCGGCGAGGTCCGCCTCGGCCACCGTGCCGTTGACCATGTGCCGGGGCGTCGGCCACCGTCGTGTCCGGCTTCTGGTGGTCGGCGATCGCGCCGGGCGGGGTCACGCCGGGCGCCGCGAGCAGCGCGACGGTGAGCACGCCGACGATGCCAAGGCGCCGCCCGGCAGGCGCCTGCGGTCAGCGCCCGACGATCGAGAACGTGCGGAACATCGCGCCGACCTCCTGGGCGGTCTCCTGGGCATCGCCCTGGATGACCGCGTCGACGCTGTAGCTGCGCCTGTTGCCCTCGGGCACGACGAGGTTGCTCTGCACCCGGCCGGTCTCCTCGCGGATCCACGATGCGTACAGGGCCCGGCCGGCCGCGACCTCGACGGTCCGGATGGCGACGAGCCGGAAGTCGTCGAACCGGCGCTCGAGCTCGCCGGGGAGCGTCGTGCGCAGGCGGTTGATGCCGCCGCGCACGGGACCCCGGACGGTGACGGTCAGGACCCCCGTGCGGTCCTTGCGCCTGATGCCGGCGGTCGGCCGCGGGTCGCCGTCCTCGAGCTCGGACGCCTCCATCGGCTCCCAGTCCTTCGTGTAGCGCATGGCGAACGGGGTCGCGTCCGGGCCGGCGAGGATCTCGCCGTCGCGCAGCTCGGCGCTCAGCGCCGCGGGCGTCTGGCGCTCCTGGCCGCTGCCGGAGTCCTCGTCGTCCTTGATGAACAGGAGCCAGCCCGCGACCACCAGCGCCGCGACGAGCGCCAGCAGCGCCACCAGGCGCAGGAGCCCCGGGCCGCGGCGCGGCGGCGGAGCGGGCGCCGGCGCCTGCTCCGGCGCCGGCCGGGGAGCGGGAGCGGAGGCGGGCGGGTCGGCGGCCATGGCGCACAGTTCTACCGCGGCGTCCGCGTCCTTGTGCGACTCGCAGCGTTCTCGCACGCCCCCTCTCCCCCCGTTCCGGGTGGGCGGCGTGCCCGAACGCCCACCGGCTTCTGTGGACACGCTCGAACGGACGGCCAGGCCGGCGACAGGCCCCGTGGCGCCCACAAACGTGGCTCCGCGAAGCAGAGCGTCCCGTATCTGCGGGCGAAACCCGCGCCGATGACCGGGATCCGCGACGGCCGCGAGGACAGCGTCGGCGACCGCATCGCCAACGCGGTCGAGGTCGCGACCGCGAACGTCCCGGGCCTGAAGGGCAGCGACGGCGACGGCGTCCTCGACACCTCCGAGGGCGCCGGCCGGATCGTCGCCGTGAAGACGATGACCGACGAGTGCCCCGCCGGCACGCCGGCCCCGGGCGCCTGGGTCCACGAGGTCACCGTCTCGCGCTCGGCCGAGGCCGGGGTCGAGTTCGAGGAGCTGCTCGTCGTCAAGTAGGCGACGGCCGGGCAGGCCGAGGCTTTCATCCCCCTGAGAACGAGCAAGGGGCGCCGCGAGGCGCCCCTTGCTCGTTCCGGAGACAGGAAGAGGGCGCCACGGGGCGCCCTCTTCTCGTTCCGGAGCCGGCTCGCGCCGGCCGGGCTACTTGACCTCGACGGTCGCCCCGGCCTCCTCGAGCTCGGCCTTGAGCTTGTCGGCCTCCTCGCGCTCGACGCCCTCCTTGACGGGCTTGGGCGCCTCGTCGACGAGCGCCTTGGCCTCCTTCAGACCCAGGCCGGTGGCCGCGCGGACGACCTTGATGACCTGGATCTTCTTGTCGCCGGCGCCGGTCAGGATGACGTCGAAGGTGCTCTGCTCCTCGCCGCCGCCGGCGCCGCCGTCACCGCCGGCCGCACCGGCCGCCGGGGCGGCCGCGACCGCGGCCTGCGCCGACACGCCGAACTCCTCCTCGAGGGCCTTGATGCGCTCGGCGAGCTCGAGCACCGAGATCGACTTCAGCTCGTCGATCCACTCCTGGGTGGACTGGGCCATGTCTGTGTTCCTCCTGGGTCTGAAAGTCGGGTACGAAGAAGTGGGTGTCGCGTTCGGACCTGCGGGCGGCGTCAGTCGGCGTCGCCCTCGGCCTGGTCAGGCTGCGCCTCGGCCGGCTCGCTGGCCGCCTCGGCATCCTGGTCGGCGCCCTCGTCCGGGGCCTCCGACGTGGTCTCGGTCGCCGACTCGGCAGCCGGCTGCTCGGCCTCGGCCTCGGCCTCGGCGGGCGCGGCCGCCTCGGCGGCCGGCGCGTCCTGACCGGCGAGGACGGGTGGGTCCGTATCCCGGATCTGGCCCAGCGCCACGGCGAGCCCGCCGATGAGCTGGTTCAGCGTCCGGGCGAGGCCCGACAGCGGGTGCGCGACGATGCCGACGAGCTGCGCGTACAGGACGTCCCTCGACGGGAGCTTCGCGATGTTCGCGATGTCCTCCGGCGTCAGCGGGTTGCCGTCCATGAGCCCGCCCTTGAAGGGCAGCAGCTCGGTTTCACGCGCGTAGTCGCGCAGCGCCTTCGCCGCAGCGGCGGCGTCGCCGCGGACGAACGTCAGCGCCGTCGGGCCCTCGAGGAGCTCCTTCAGCGCCTCCGCGCCTGCGGCGTCGGCGGCACGCCGGGTGAGCGTGTTCTTCACGACGGTGAAGCGGGCGTCGGCGTCCCGCAGGCGCGAGCGCAGCTCGCCCGCCTGGGGAACGCTCAGCCCGCGGTAGTCCACCGCGAAGACCGCCTGCGCCTCTTTGATGTTCGCGGCGATCTCCTCGACCGCCGCGGCCTTCTGCTCTCGGTTCATGAGCCTCCTGCGCGGGACTTACGGAGCTGCCCGCGGTCTCTGGAGACAGGAGTTGTCGTCGCCTATGCCGCCGCGGCGGTGGCGACCTCCTGCTCCGGCTTGGTGCGGGACGGATCGACCTTGACGCCGGGGCCCATCGTCGAGGCCAGCGTGATCGACTTGATGTAACGGCCCTTCGCGCCCGACGGCTTCGCGCGGATGATCTCGTCGACGATCGTGGTGAAGTTGTCGAGGAGCGCGGACTCGTCGAACGACGTCTTGCCGATCGTGAGGTGGACGTTCGCGGTGCGGTCGGTGCGGTACTCGATCTTGCCGGCCTTCGACTCCTCGACGGCCTTGGCGACGTCCATCGTCACCGTGCCCACACGCGGGTTGGGCATCTTGCCCTGCGGGCCGAGGATGCGGCCGAGCCGGCCGACGACCGGCATCATGTCCGGGGTCGCGATCGCGACGTCGAAGTCGGTGAAGCCCTCCTGGACCTTCGTCGCGAGGTCCTCGGCGCCGACGATGTCCGCGCCCGCCTCCTCGGCCTCGCGCGCCTTGTCGCCCTTGGCGAACACGGCGACCTTGACCTCCTTGCCGAGCCCGTGCGGCAGCGCGACGGTGCCGCGCAGCTGCTCGTCGGCGTGGCGGACGTTCAGGCCGGTCCGGATGTGGACCTCGACCGACTCGTCGAACTTCGACGGCTTGAGCTCCTTGACGAGGCGGATCGCCTCCGCGGGCGAGTACAGCCGCTCGCGGTCGATCTTCGCACGCGCCTCGGCGTACTTGCGGCCGTGCTTGGGCATTTACGCAACCACCTCGACACCCATCGAGCGGGCGGTGCCCGCGATGATCTTGGCCGCCTGGTCGACGTCGTGCGCGTTGAGGTCCGGGAGCTTCTTCTCGGCGATCTCGCGGAGCTGCGCCTGCGTGATCTTCCCGACCTTCTCGCGGTTGGGCTCGCCCGAGCCCTTGTCGATGCCGATCGCCTGGCGGATGAGGACCGCGGCCGGCGGCGTCTTCGTGATGAACGTGAACGAACGGTCCTCGTAGACGGTGATCTCCACCGGGATCGTCGTCCCCATGTCGTTCGCCGTCTGGGCGTTGAACGCCTTGACGAACTCCATGATGTTGATGCCGTGCTGGCCCAGCGCCGGGCCGACCGGGGGCGCCGGAGAGGCCTGGCCGCCCGGGGCCTGGAGCTTGATGGTGGTGAGGACCTTTTTCGCCATGTTCGTTAAACCTTCTTGACCTGGTCGAAGCCGACCTCGACCGGGGTCTCGCGTCCAAAGATAGAGACCAGCACCTTCAGCCGCTGCGCGTCCTCGTTGATCTCGGCGATCTCGCCCGAGAAGTCCGAGAGCGGGCCGGAGATGACCTTGACCGTCTCGCCGATCGAGTAGACCGCGCGCCGCGGGCGCTGCTCGGACTTCGTGTCCTCCTTGTGCAGCAGCCGGTTGACCTCGGCCTGGGTGAGCGGCACGGGCTCGTTCGACGCGCCGACGAAGCCGGTGACGCCGGGGGTGTTCTTCACGACGTTCCACGAGCCCTCGTTCAGGTCCATCTGCACGAGCACGTAGCCGGGCATCGTGCGCTTCTCGACCGTGACCTTCTGGCCGTCCTTCAGCTCCTGCGTCGTCTCGGTGGGGACGACGACCTGACGAACCGAGCCCTTCTGGCCCATCGTGGCCACGCGGTGCTCGAGGTTCTGCTTGACCTTGTTCTCGTGGCCGGAATAGGTGTTGACGACGTACCAGCGGAACATCAGATGAAGGCGTCTCTCTGCGGCTAGATGATGAAGTCGACGATCTGCTCGGCCACGAAGTCGGCGAAACCGAGGAAGGCCCCGGCGAAGATCACGAAGCCGATCACGACCGCCGTCGCCTGCCCGACCTGACGGCGGTCGGGCCACTGGACGCGCTGGAGCTCGGCCCAGCACGCCCGGAGGAAGTTGATGAAGCGCCCGCCACCGCGGCCGCCGGCCTCCTGACCGGCGTGCGGCGCGGTGCGCGACCGGGAGGCCGGCTCGCTCGGGGGCGGCGGCTCCTCGGTGTCTCCGAGCGCGGCGCGGGCGACCGCGTCGGGGTCGGTCTCGGTCTCGCCGCCGGCGCCGGCGACCAGCGCCGCCTCGAACTCGTCGACGTCGCCGGTGTGCTCGACCGGTCCGGGAACGTTCTCGCGATGCAGCGGGCGCGCCTCCGGCGTCCCCCCTTCACCGCCGTCACGCTTGGGCGGTGTGGGTTCGCGGCGCTGCTTGCGCTGCTTGGCGCGCTGTCGATCGCGAGCCACGCGGCGTGACCCCTACCGGGTCTCCCGGTGGCTCGTGTGCTGCCGGCACCACTTGCAGTACTTGCGCAGCGTGATGCGGTCAGGGTTGTTGCGCTTCGACTTGTTCGTCATGTAGTTGCGCCGCTTGCACTCCTCACAGGCGAGGGTGACTCCGATGCGCACGTCTCCGCGGGCCATGGGCCTGCTCCTTCAGAGGCCGGACACAAAACCGACCCGCCGGGCGGCAGGTCGGACGTGGAAGTGTAGCGCCCTTGTCCGTTTCCGCCTTCGTCCGACGCCGCCCGAACCTGAGCGCGTTCGCGGGGGTCCTGTGCGCGACCCTCACCTGCTTCCTGGCGATCGGCGCCGTCCTGCCGGTGCTGCCGCGCTACGTGACCGACGAGCTCGGCGGCGGCGACCTCGAGGTCGGCCTCGTCACCGGCGTGTTCGCGTTCACCGCGCTCGTCGGGCGGCCGTTCGGCGGCCGCCTCGCCGACCGCCGCGGCCGGCGGCCGGTCGCGCTTGCCGGGATGGTGTTCGCCGCGGCCGCCGGGCTGCTGTACCTGCTGCCCTTCGGGGTGCCCGGGCTGGTGGTCGCGCGGCTCGTGCTGGGCGTCGGCCAGGGCTGGGTGTTCACCGCCGGGCTGGCGTGGACGGTCGACCTCGCGCCGGTCCACCGGCGCGGGCAGGCGATCGGCTTCTACGGCCTCGGCGTGTGGGGCGGCCTGTCGTTCGGGCCGCTGCTCGGCGAGGCGGCGCGGCACGCCGGCTCGTACGAGCTCGTGTGGGCGCTGGCCGCCGCGCTGCCGCTCGCCGGCGCCGCGCTCGCCGCGCGGCTGCCCGACCGGCGCGCGGACGCCCGCGCGCCCGCCACGCCCCCGGCCGGCGGCCTGCTGCCCGCCGAGGCCGTGCGGCCCGGCCTGGCGCTCTTCCTCTCGGCCGTCGGCTACGCGGCGATGGCGGGCTTCGTCGTGCTGCACCTCGACGAGCTCGGCGTCGGCCACGGCGCGGCCGTGTTCACCGCGTTCGCCACGACCGTCGTCGCCGCGCGGCTGGGCTTCGCGTGGCTGCCCGACCACGTCGGCGCGGAGGCGACCGCGATCGGCGCCGGCATCGCCCAGGCGATCGGCCTGACGCTCGTGGCGGTCACCGACGGGCTGGCGCTCGCGCTCGTCGGCGCGCTCGTCATCGGCGCCGGGTTCTCGCTCACGTTCCCGTCGCTCGCGCTGCTCGTCGTCACACGCGTGGACGAGGCGCGGCGCGGCGCCGCGATGGGCGCGTTCACCGCGTTCTTCGACCTCGGCATCGGCCTGGGCGCGCCGATCGCCGGAGCGATCAGCGCGCTGGCCGGCTACCCGGCGGCGTTCGGCGCGGCGGCGGGCGCGGCCGCGGCCGGCGCGCTGCTGACGGCGGCGGGCCTGCGGGCGCGCCGCCGGCCCGTCAGCCCGACGTGACCTTCTCGAGGTCGACGATGAAGACGAGCGTCTCGTTCGGCGGGATGCTGCCGTCCGGCGTGCCGTTCGGGCCGTAGCCCTTGTCGGGCGGGATGACGAGCTTGCGGCGCCCGCCCTCCTTCATCCCGACGATCCCCTCGTCCCAGCCGGGGATGACCTGACCGCCGCCGAGCTGGAACTCGAACGCCTCGCCGCGGTTCCACGACGCGTCGAACTCCTCGCCGTTCGACCAGTTCGCCCCGACGTACTGCATCGACACGAGGTCGCCCTCCTTCGCGGTCTTGCCGTCGCCCTCCACGACGTCGACCGTCACGAGCTCGCTCGGCGGCTCGCCCGACGGCTTGCGCACCTTCGGCCGCTCCTTCAGGTCCTTCGGGATGCCCTTGACCGACCGCACCTCGGCCGACGGCTCTGCCGACTCCTCGGCCGGCTCGGTCTCGGCGGGCTCGGTCTCGGGGGCCGGCTCGGCCTGGGTCTCGGCGGCGGGGGTCTCGCCGGCGTCGCCGTCGTCGTCGCCGCCGCAGGCGACGGCGACCAGCGCGAGGCAGGCGAGCAGGGCGGTCAACAGCACGCGGGCGTTCAGCATGGTCGCGCAGGGTAGTTCCCGCGCGGGCGGCGGCGACCGGCGCCCCCGGGCGGGGCGGGTCAGGCGGCCGCGGCCACGCGCCGGCGCGCCTGCTGCGCGCCGGGCAGCGCCCACAGGTGGGTGTTCGCGTAGGCGCGGTAGGGCCGCCAGCGCTCGGCGAGCGCGAGCACCGCCGCCGGCCGGCCGTCGTGGCCGAGGGCCTCGATTGCCTTGCGGACCCCGAGGTCGGTCGCCAGGAACGCGTCCGGATCGCGCAGCGCGCGCATCGCGACGTAGTCGGCCGTCCACGGCCCGATCCCGGGCAGCGCGAGCAGCGCCGCGCGCGTCTCGCGCGGGTCCGCGCCGGCGTCGAGGCGCACGTCGCCCGCGGCCAGCGCGCGGGCCAGCGCGGCGAGCGTGCGGGCGCGCGCCGCGGGCATCGGCGCGTCGCCGGGCTGCAGGCCGGCGAGCGCCTCCGGCGCCGGGAAGCGGTGGGTGATCGTGCCGTGCGGGCGGTCGAGCGGCTCGCCGAAGCGCGCGGCCAGCGTCGCCGCGACGGTGGCCGCGCCCGCGACCGAGACCTGCTGGCCGACGACCGCGCGGAACGCGAGCTCGGCGCCGTCGACGTGCCCGGGCACCCGGCGGCCCGGCGCGGCGCGGACGAGCGGCCCGACGACCGGGTCGGCGCCGAGCGCGCCGGTGACCGCGACCGGGTCGGCGTCGAGGTCGAGCAGCGCGCGGCAGCGCTGGACCGCCGGGCCGAGGCCGCGCAGGTCGTCGAGCCACAGGTCGGCGCGCACGTGGCCCGAGGCCGGCGTCAGCGCGACGACGCCGCCGCCGTGGGGCAGCGACAGGCTGCGGCGGTACGTCGTCCCGTCGTACGCCTCCACCCCGCGCACCGCGCGCGTGCCGAGGAACCCGAGCAGCGCGGCGCCGTCGAACGGTGCCCGGCAGGGCAGGCGCAGCGTGATCGCGTCCGCGGTCCGGCTCGCCGTCGTCCCGCCGCCCGCGCGCGAGCGGGTGCGGGCGCGAGCGCGGACGCGCAGGTCGCGCGGCGCGAGCGCGAACACCTCGCGGACGGTCGCGTTGAACTGGCGCACGCTGCGGAAGCCGGCGGCGAACGCGACGTCGGTGATCGGCACGTCGGTCAGCTCGAGCAGCACGCGCGCGGTCTGGGCGCGGCGCGCACGGGCGAGCGCGACGGGCCCGGCGCCCGCCTCGGCGACGAGCAGGCGGTGCAGGTGGCGCTCGGAGTACCCGAGCCGCGCCGCGAGCCCCGCGACGCCCTCACGGTCGACGGCGCCGTCGGCGATGAGCCGCATCGCCCGGCCGGCGGCGTCGGCGCGGCGGTCCCACTCCGGCGAGCCCGGCGTGGCGTCCGGCCGGCAGCGCTTGCACGCGCGGAACCCGGCGGCCTGCGCGGCGGCCGCGGTCGGGTAGAAGCGGACGTTCTCGCGGCGCGGCGTGCGCGCCGGGCAGCTCGGCCGGCAGTAGATGCCGGTCGACGTGACGGCGGTGTAGAACCAGCCGTCGAACCGGGCGTCCTTGGCGGCGACGGCTCGCCAGCAGCGCTCGAAGTCCTCGGTCACACCTCGGACGGTGCCACACGCCGGGCCGTCTGTCTGGCGGAAATCGGACACGGCAACCCGCTCCCCGACACTGTGCTCAGCGTCCGCCCGGACGACGCAGGACCCGGCACCACCGGACACGAACGGAGCGGACAACAGCCCGCCGCCCCGGCCGTGCGGTACAAGTCAGGCGTGGAGGTCGCCGACGACCAGATCCTCGCGTTCCGGCTCGCGAGGTCGGGACTGGACGAGCGCCGCGCGCGCACGCCGGCCGAGGCGGCGGCGTGCCCGGCGTCGGACTTCACGCGCGACGGCGCGCTGCTCGCGCTCGCCGCGCGCTCCGACGAGATCACGCGCGAGGACTACGAGGCCGCGGTCGATCGCGGCGACCTCGCGCTCGCCCACATCGTCCGCGGCGCGATCCACGCGCTCGCGCCCGAGGACGTGGCGCGGTACGGGCGCGCGCTCCTCGCCGACGACGACGCGGACCTCGGCCGCCAGCTCGGCCAGCAGGTCCAGCGGCTCGTCGCCGAGCACGGCCTGACCGCGACCGGCGCGCTCGCCGAGGTCGCCGACGCCACCCGCGACGCGCTCGCCGGCGGCGCCGCGCTCGACAAGAACGCGCTGCACGCCGAGCTCCGCGCGCGCGTGCGCAAGGAGCTCATGCCGTGGTGCCGGTCGTGCGAGAGCCACCACGTCGCGCCGATGCTGTGGCGCTTCGCGACCGTCGCGGCGGGCGTCCGGCTGGACTCCGGGCGCCGCTACGTCGCGGGCGACGACGACGCGGACGGCGCCGCCGACGCGGCCGGCGCGGTCCGCCGGTTCCTGCGCTTCTACGGGCCCTCGACGCCGTCCGACCTCGCCGACTGGGCGGGGCTGGCCAAGGGCCACGCGCGCCGGCTGTGGGACGACGTCGCCGGCGAGCTCCAGGAGGTCGCGACCGAGCGCGGCCCGGCGTGGGTGCTCGCGGAGGACGCCGCCGACCTGGCCTCGCCGCCGCAGGCGCGCGGGGTGCGGCTCATCCCGCCGGGCGACCCCGTCCTCCAGAAGCCGAGCCGGCCGGTGATCGCCCCCGGCCAGGAGCTGCGCAAGCAGATGTTCCGGCCGGTCGCGAGCCCCGGCGCGGTGCTGCAGGACGGCCGGCTGGCCGGCCTGTGGCGCGCGAAGTCCAAGGGCCGCAGGCTCGAGGTCGCGATCGAGCCGCTCGGCCGCCTGCGCCGCGCCGACATCGAGGGCGAGGCCGAGCGCGTCGCCGCCCTGCGCGGCGCGCGCGACGTCGCGGTGACCGTCGGCTGATCGCGCTCAGTAGAGGAACATCGGCTTGCCGAGCACGTCGGTGACCTTCGGCCGGTACGCCTCGGTGTCGTAGAGCGCCTCGACGTCGACGCGCTTCGTGCCCTGCACCGGCGTGTCGACCGGGACCGTCGTGTACTGGCCCTCCTGCAGCGCGACCATCCGCCCGGTGTGTCCGCGCACGAGCTGCTCGACCGCGAGCTGGCCGTAGGAGATCGACACCATCCGGTCCAGCGAGTCGGGCGCGCCCGCGCGCATGAGGTAGGCGACCTGCTGGTGGAGCATGTCGATCCCGGTCACCTGCTTGAGCGCGTCGGCGACGATCTGCCCGATGCCGCCGAGCTTGCGGTGCCCGTACGCGTCCTCCTGGCCGTACTCGACGACCTGGCCGCCGATCATCGACGCGCCCTCGGACACGACGCAGATCGCGTAGTGCGACGGGTTGCGGCGGCGGTCCTCGACGAGCAGCGCCCCCAGCCGCTCGATGTCGAACGGCACCTCGGAGATCAGCGCGCGGTCGACGTCGGCGAGGTAGGCGGTGATGAGCGCGGTCTCGCCGCTGTTGCGGCCGAACAGCTCGACGACCGCGATCCGCTCGTGCGAGCCCGCCGGCGTGCGGAGCTGGTGCAGGAACTCGACGCTGCGCGTGACCGCGGTCGAGAACCCGATGCAGTAGTCGGTCCCGAAGACGTCGTTGTCCATCGTCTTGGGGATCGCGATGACGCGCACGCCCTCGCGGTGCAGGCGGACGCCGTACGAGAGCGTGTCGTCGCCGCCGATCGGGACGAGCGCGTCGATGCCGAGATGGTCGAGCACCTCGAGCACGTGCGGCGTGCAGTCGGCGGTCTCCTTCTCACCCTCGTACGGGAAGCGGCCCTCGAGGAACGCGGGCATCGCGCCCCGCCTGACCCGGCCGGGGTTCGTGCGCGACGTGTGCAGGTGGGTCCCGCCGTAGCGGTCGATCGTGCGGACCTTCACCTTCGTGAGCGGCTCGACCCACTCCTCGGCGCCGCCCGGGTCGTCCGGGTCGTAGTGGAGCAGCCCGGCCCAGCCGCGCCGGATGCCGACGACCTCGATGCCGGCGTCCTCGGCGCGCGTGACGACAGCCTTGATGCACGGGTTCAGCCCTGGGACGTCACCCCCGCCGGTGAGCAGCCCGATGCGCACGTCGCGCATCGTAGAGCCCGGCCGCGCGGGCGCCCGCGCGGACCCGCCCTGACGGTCGTCGTGCGGACGATCAGGCCGCGTGCGCGACGGGCCCGACGCCGTCGACGAGCTCCTCGGTGACGACGACATCGGCGGTCAGCGCGCGCCGCACCGGGCACGTCTTGGCGACGCGCTCGAGGCGCTCGCGCTGCTCGGCGGTCAGCTCGGCCGGGATCCGGATGCGCACGTCGAAGCGGCGCGGGTCGCTCGTGTGGTCGTAGTCGACGTCGACCTCGACCTCGCCGAGCTGCCAGCCCTTCCGGCGCGCGTACAGCTCGATCATCGTCGCGGCGCACGAGGCGAGCGCGGCGGGCAGCAGCTCGTGGGGCGCCGGCGCGAGGTCCTCGCCGCCGATCGTCTCGGGCTCGTCGGTGCGCAGCGTGTGCTTGCCGATGGTGATCTCACACGCGAGCGGCCCGCCGGTCCGCCGCGCGGTCACATGCATGGACATGCCCACACCATCGGACGCGCGCCCGCGACCGGCATCGGTAGGCGCCCGAGGACGCGTTGCGGGATTCCCGGTGCGGCTCAGGCCCCGGACGGCCCGGACGGGGCGCCGGGGAGGTCGAGGACCGCGTGGCTCGTCACCGCCCGCGCGACGACGCGGCCGTCCTGCACGATCTCGGCCTCCGCCGCCGCAACGCGGCGCCCCGCCCGCACGCACCGGCCGGTGCACACCATCGGCCGGCCCGGGACGCCCGCGCGGACGTACTGGACGCTGAGGTGCATGTGCGGCGCCGGCTGCCCGGGCTCCAGCGTGGAGTGGACCGCCCAGCCGGTCGTCGTGTCGAGCAGCGCGGCGAGGTAGCCGCCGTGCACGATCCCGCCGCCGTTGGCGTGCTCGGGCCCGGGCGTCGCCTCGATCACGACGCGGTCGGGCGAGCGCTCGGCGAGGTGGAAGCCCAGCATGCGGCTGAACGGCCCGGGCGAGGTGCGGTCGTCGTCGGTCACGCCCACATCATGTCGGGCGAGAGCGCCATCGAACCTCCGGGCGGCGGGTACAGGGGAAGGCATGTCAGGGATCGTCGCCGCATACGGACCGTTCGACCCACGGCTCGGGCACCGGATGCTCGAGCGGATCTCGCACCGCGGCCCCGACGGCGAGGGGACGCGCAGCGTCGGGCCGGCGTGGCTCGGGCATCGCCGGCTCGCGATCGTCGACGTCGAGGGCGGCAGCCAGCCGCTCGCCGGCCCCGGCGGGCTGTGGCTCGTCGGCGACGGGCACGTCTACAACCACCACCGGCTGCGCGAGGCGCTCGGACCCGACCGGTTCCGGACCGGCTCGGACCACGAGGCCGCGCTGCACCTGTACGCCGACGAGGGCCTCGCCGCGTTCGAGCGGCTGTGGGGCACGTTCGCGTTCGTGATCGCCGGGGAGGACGGGCGGTTCGTCGCGGCGCGCGACACGCTCGGCATCGCGCCGCTGTACTGGGCCCGGCTCGGCGACACGGTCCTGTTCGCGTCCGAGCTCGTCGCGTTCGAGGGCGACTGGTGCCCCGAGGTGCGGCCGTTCCCGCCCGGCCACGCCTGGACGCCCGACGGCGGGCTGACGCCGTGGCGGCCGTTCCCGGCCGGCGCACCGGTGCTCCTGCAGAGCCGCGACCCGGCCGAGGACCCGCCGGCGTGGGTGTTCGACGCGGTGCGCGACACGCTGGTCCGCGCGGTCGAGCGGGCGCTGAGCTCCTCCGTCCCGGCCGGCGTGCTGCTCTCGGGCGGGCTGGACTCGAGCGTCGTCACCGCGATCGCCGCGCGGATCGCCGCCGAGCGCGGGACACGGATCAAGACGTTCGCCGCCGGCCTCGAGGGCAGCCCCGACCTCGCCGCCGCCCGGACGGTCGCCGAGCACACCGGCACCGAGCACCACGAGGAGGTCTACACCGCCGAGGACGCGATCGCGCTCGTCCCGGAGGTCATCGGCGTGCTCGAGTCGTTCGACCCGACGCTCGTGCACAGCGCGGTGCCGAACCACCTCGTCGCGCGCCTGGCGAGCCGGTACGTCAAGGCGGTGCTCATCGGCGAGGGCGCCGACGAGCTGTTCGCGGGCTACTCGCACTACGCCGAGCACGAGACCGGCGAGGCGCTGCACGACGACCTGCTCGACACGATCGCCGGGCTGCACATCGGCGGGCTGCAGCGCGTCGACCGGGTGACCGGCGCGAACGGGCTCGAGCCGCGGATCCCGTTCCTCGACCTCGACGTCGTGGAGCTGGCGCTCGCGCTCCCGCCGGCGTGGAAGCTCGTCACCGACGAGCGGCCGGCGAAGTGGCTGCTGCGGCGCGCGTTCGAGGGCTGGCTGCCCGACGAGGTGCTGTGGCGGCGCAAGGAGCAGTTCGGCGAGGGCACCGGCATGAACGACGTCCTGCGCGAGCACTTCGGCGCCGCGGTGGGCGACGAGGAGCTCGAGCGTGAGCGCCACGTGGTCGATCCGCCGCTGCGTACGCGCGAGGAGCTCGCCTACTACCGGATCTTCGCCGAGCGCCTGCCCGGGATCAGCGCGACCGCGACGATCGGGCGGTTCGTCGAGGCGTGACGCGCGCGCTCACGACGCCGACGCCCGCAGGATCTCGTCCTCGCTCTCGGCGGCGAACGTGTGGAGCCCGAGCCGGACCGACATCTCCCGGCAGACCCGCGTGCCGCGGACGCTGTTGCCGTACTCGTCGAGGCCCGGCGAGAGGACGGCGATGCCCATCTTCCCCGGGACGGCGGCGAGGATCCCGCCGCTCACGCCGCTCTTGGCCGGGACGCCCACCTCGAACGCCCACTCGCCGGCGAAGTCGTACATCCCGCACGTGTACATGACGCTCAGCACGCCGCGGACGCGGGCGCGGCCGAGCACGCGCTCGCCGGTCACCGGGTTCACGCCGCCGTTGGCAAGCGTGGCGCCCGCGACCGCCAGGTCGCGGCAGGTCACGGTGATCGAGCACTGGCGCAGGTACAGCTCGAGCGTCTCCTCGACGTCGCCCTCGAGCATCCCCTGACTGCGCATGAGGTAGGCGATCGCCCGGTTGCGGTCGGCGATCTGCATCTCGCCGGCGAACGTCTCCTCGTCGACGCGCAGCGACGGGTTGCCGGCGTACCGCCGCACCGCGTCGAGGATGCGGTCGAGCTTCTCGGCGCCGTCCCGGCCGCGGACGAGGCTCGAGGTCACGATCGCCCCCGCGTTGACCATCGGGTTGTACGGCCGGTTGCGGCGCTCGTCGAAGACGATCGAGTTGAACGCGTCGCCGCTCGGCTCGACACCGACGTGGCGCATGACCTCGTCCTCGCCGTGGTCCTCGACGGCGAGCGCGTAGGCGAAGACCTTCGAGATCGACTGCAGCGCGAACGGGGTCGTGTCGTCGCCGACCGTGTGGAGCGCGCCGTCGTCGACGGTCGCCAGCGCGATGCCGAACCGGTCGGCCTCGGCGCCGGCGAGCTCGGGCGGGTAGGTGCCGCGGCCCGGCTCGTAGAACGAGGCGACCTCGCGCGGGTCCAGCGTGCGGTGGTGCTCGTAGAGCTCGCGGAGGCGCTGGGCGACCTGCCGGGTGATGGCGGCATCGGGCATCGGCGTGCGTGGCGGCCGAGGCTACCCGCCGAGCGGAATGCCGGCGGCGACGACCACCTGCCGCCCGTCCACCGCCCGCGCAGGTCAGACCAGCAACCCCAGCCGGATCGCCCGCGCGACGGCCGCGGCGCGGTCGGCGACCTCGAGCTTCTCGAACGCGTGCTGGAGGTGGGTCTTCACCGTTCCGACGGAGATGTGCAGCTGGCACGCGATCTGCGCGTTCGAGCAGCCGTCGGCGGCCAGGCGGAGGATGTCGAGCTCGCGCGGCGTGAGGACCGGGCGGTCGTCGGCGCGGCGGCGCCGGATCTCCTCGGCGAGGCCGGCGGTCAGCTCGGGCGGCAGCACGGTCTCCCCGCGCGCCACGGCCCGTATCGCCGCGACGATCCGGTCGCCGCCGACGAGCTTCGGCACGAACCCGCGCGCGCCGAGCTCGATCGCCCGGTAGACGACCCCGCTGTCGTGCAGGGCCGACACGACGAGCACATGCGTCGGCAGGTGCTCGCGCCGAACCGCGTCGATGACCGCGACGCCGTCGATCTCGGGCAGCTTGAGGTCGAGGACGGCGACCGCCGGGCGCCTGCGCCGGATCGCGTCGAGTGCGGAGCGGCCGTCGGCGACCGTGTCCAGGACGGTGAGGTCGGGCTCGTTCGCGAGCGCCCGGTGCAAACCGTCGAGGTAGACCGGATGATCGTCCGCGAGCACGACCTCGACCCGGTTCATGTCGCCCCCAGCCCCAGCGCTTCCTGCAACGTGTCGATGAACGTCTCGATCCGCAGCGGCTTGGTCAGGTAGGCGAACGCGCCCGCGGCCTCGAGCCGCTCCATCTGGCCCGGCGTCGCGTCGGCCGACAGCATCACCACCGGGATCGACGCGGTCCGCGGATCGTCCTTCAGACGCCGCAGCACCTCTGCGCCGTCGACGTCCGGGAGGTGCAGATCGAGCAGGATCACGTCCGGCGCATGCTGCACCGCGAGGTCGACGCCGATCAAGCCCTGCATCGCCGGGATCAGCTCGACGTCGCCGACGCGGGAGAAGATGCCCTCGACGAGCGACAGGTTCGACAGGTTGTCCTCGACATACAGCACCCGCGCCGTCCCGAGGCTCCACTCCCGTGTCTGGACGGCGACCGGCTTCGGGTCGGGCTCCGTCGTGCTCGGCGCTTCGCACAGCGGCAGCTCGAGGTAGAACGTCGACCCGTCGCCGACCGCGGTGTGCTCGATCCCCAGCCGCCCGCCCATCGCCTCGGCGAGCGACTTGGACAGCGTCAACCCGAGGCCGGAGCCCTCGATCGGCGTCCCGTCCGCGCCGAGCCGCTCGAACGGCAGGAAGACGCGCGTCGCCTCGTCCTCGGTCAGTCCGGGCCCGGTGTCGACGACGAGGATCCGCAGGAAGCCCGGCTCGGTCTCGTGCATGAACGTCCGGACGACCCCCTGCGGCCGGTTGTACTTCACCGCGTTCGTCAGGAGGTTCAGCAGGATCTGCTTGAGACGCTGCAGGTCGGCGGTGACGTACCGGTGCAGGCCGCCGTGGAGATCGACGACGAGCTCGATGCCGCTTTCGACCGCGAGCGGCCGGACGAGCTCGAGCGCCTCGACGAGCGGCTCGCACGCGTGCACGGGCGCGAGGTCGAGATGGTGCGCTCCTGCCTCGATCCGCGTGATGTCGAGCACCTCGTTGATGAGCGCGAGCAAGTGCTCGCCGGCCCGCATGATCCGGTCGACGCTCTCGCGCCCCTGAGGCTGCATCGGCTCGAACGAGAGCAGCTGCCCGAACCCGAGGATCGCGTTCAGCGGGGTCCGCAGCTCGTGGCTCATCCGCGAGAGGAACTCGCTCTTGGCGCGGTTCGCGCGCTCGGCCTCGTCGCGGGCCTCGCGCGCCGCCGCCTCGGCGAGCTTGCGATCGGAGATGTCGGTCGAGATCCCGCCGACCGCGTACCGGCGCCCGCTGCGGTCGGTGATCGGGAACTTGATCGACAGCCAGCTGCCGCCGTCGACGTCGGTCACCGGCTCCTCGACCTCGATCGCCTCGCCGGCGCGCAGCACGTGCTCGTCGTGGCACCGGTAGACCGCGGCCGCGTCGGCCGGGAACAGCTCCTCGTCGGTCCTGCCGACCACCTCGGCCGGATCGAACCCGAACCGCCGGGCGAAGTGGCGGTTGACGAACTCGTACCGGCCCTCGGTGTCCTTCACGTAGATCAGCGCGGCCGAGTTGTCGATGATGTCCTCGAGTCGCCGGACCGTGTCGGACAGGCTCTGCTCGCGCTCGACCCGGGCGGTGACGTCGACGAGCTGAACGAGCCAGTCGTCGCCGGTCCGCGTCGCGTGCACCTCCAGGCACCGCGACCCGAGCCGCGCGCCGGCCGGCCCGTCCGCCGCGACGTCGGCGCCGGGCAGGTCGAGCAGCGCGAGCAGGGGCCGGTCGCCGAGCGGCGCGCCGGTCGCCACGGCGACGAGCGACTCGAGCGCGGGGTTGACGGCGCGGACGCGGCCGTCGGCCCCCACCAGCGCCGCCGCCAGCGGCGCGTGGCGGAAGGCCGCGCGGAACGCCTCGGCGTCGAGGCCGGCGGTGGGCTCGACCGTCATCGCGCGGCAGTGTGCCAGTCCACGCTCAGCCCGCGGCTCTCCGCTCGTCGAGCTCCCGGGTGCCGAGCAGGCCGTTCGGGCGGCGCACGAGCATGAGCAGGACGAGCAGGCCGATCGCGATCTGCGTCACGCCGAACGCCTGCCCGACCTCGAGCGACCCGAGCGTGAATCCGTCCTCGATCCCGCGCAGCACCTCGGTCGCCGCGGTGATCGCCACCGCGCCGGCGATCGCGCCGGAGACCGTGCGCATGCCGCCGACGATGAGCATCGACAGCAGCGTGAACGTCGGCGTCAGGTAGAACGACGTCGGCGACACGATCGCGAGCGTGTGCGCCTGGACGGCGCCGGCGACGCCGAGCAGCGCCGCGCTGACCACCCACGCCGCCCAGCGCACGCGGACGACGTCGATCCCCGCCGCGGCGGCGGCGAGCTCATCGTGCCGGGCGGCCGCGAGCCGCAGGCCGAGCCGCGACCCGCGCACCAGCCGCGCCACGACGATCGCGATCGCCGCGACGACCGCGGCGCCCGCGACCGTCGTCGTCCGCGGCACGCCGTACAGACCCTGGGCGCCACCGGTCACGCCGTCGAGGCCGTTCAGCAGCGTGTTCGAGATCGCCAGCAGGCCGAACGTCGCGATCACCGCTGCCGTCCCGGAGAAGCGGGCGAACAGCACGCCGAGGACCGCGGCGACCGCCGCCGCGGCCAGCCCGGCGAACAGCGTCGCGGCGACGTCGCCCATCAGCACGTCCCCGAGCAGCGGCAGGTCCGGCACCTGCGACGCGCGGACCGCGACGGGGATCGTCACGAGTGCCGACCCGTACGCGCCGACCGCCATGAACGCGAGGTGCCCGAACGTGAGCACGCCGGTGTTGCCGATGTACACCTGCAGGCCGAGGACCGCGACGATCGAGACGAGCAGGTTGATCGCCGTCTGCCGGTCGCCGGGCGACGCAACCGCGTCGACGACGAACCCGAAGACGAGCACGAGCGCGACGGCGGGCGCGGCGCCGAGCAGGGAGCGGCGCAGCCGGGCAACGGCGGAAGGCGGCGCGCTCATGCCCGCTCCCCCGTCGACGTGGCGAGCAGCCCGCGCGGGCGCAGCCCGAGCAGCACGATCACCACCGAGAACGTGAACACGTCGCGGAACGGCGCCAGCGAGTCGGGCAGCGTGGCGCCGAACGTGACGCTCACCGCGCCGAGCAGGAAGCCGCCGAGCACCGCCCCGGTCGTGTTGCCCAGGCCGCCGATCGCGGTCGCCACGAACGCGGCGAGGACGGGCGTGATGCCGAGCAGCGGGTCGACCGAGCCGCGCTGCGCGATCCACAGCACCGCGGCGACGCCGGCCAGCAGCCCGCTCAGCGCGAACGCCAGCGGGATGATCCGGTCGGCCTTCACGCCGACCGCGCGGACCATGTCGAAGTCCAGCGACGCGGCCCGGATGCCCAGCCCGGTGTCGGTCGAGCGGAAGAACCAGGCGAGCGCCGCGAGCGTCACCGCGACGACGGCGATCGTCACGAGCGAGCTGACGCCGACCGTCACGCCCCCGATCGCGATCGTGTCGTCGAGCACCTTCGGCAGCGCGATGCCCTTCGGCTGCGGCGAGATCAGACCCTGGAAGAGGCTCTGCAGCACGACCGCGACGACGAGCGAGCTGAGGAACAGCGTCTCCGGCCCGGCGCCGCGCAGCGGGCGGAACGCGACGCGCTCCATCGCGACCGCGGCGAGCGCGGCCGAGACGAGCGCGCCGAGCATGACCACCGGCCACGGCGCGCCGAGGCCGACGAGCCCGAGCATCGCGTAGCCCGCGATCGTCATGAGCTCGCCGTGCGCGATGTTGATGAGGCCGCCGACGCTGAAGACGACGGCCAGGCCGAGCGCGAGCAGCGCGTAGACGCCGCCGAGGCTCAGCGCGTTGACGATCTGCTGGAGAACGGTGTCCATGGCTCAGGCGCTGGGGAGGGGAAGCGGACCGCCGCCGAGGAACGCGGTCTCGACGTCGGACGAGGAGCGGACGTCGGCGGCCGGGCCGGCGAGCACGACCGACCCGGACTGCAGGACGTACGCGCGGTCGGCGATCTCCAGCGAGCGGTGCACGTTCTGCTCGACGACGAGCAGCGTCAGCCCGCGCTCGCGCAGCGCGACGAGCAGCATGAAGACCTCGTCGACGAGCTTCGGCGACAGGCCGAGCGACGGCTCGTCGAGCAGCACCAGCCGCGGCTTGGCGGCCAGGGCGCGAGCGATCGCGAGCATCTGCTGCTGCCCGCCCGACAGGCCGCCGGCGATCGAGTCCCACCGGTCGGCGAGCGCCGGGAACAGCTCGCCGGCCTCGTCGCGGCTCAGCCCGCGGCGATCGCCGGCCGCGACCGCGCCGAGCCGCAGGTTCTCGGCGACGGTGAGGTTGGCGAACACGCGGCGGCCCTCGGGGACCAGCGCGATCCCCGCGCGGGCCACCTCCTCGGGCCGCCGCGCGAGCAGGTCCTGCCCGTCGTAGTCGACGCGCTCGGCCGTCCGCGGGACCATGCCGAGCAGGCCCCACATCGTCGACGACTTCCCGGCGCCGTTCGCGCCGACGAGTGCGACGATCTCGCCCGCGGCGACGTCGAGGGACACGCCCCGTACGGCCCGGACCGGGCCGTACGAGACGTGCAGGTCGCGGACCTCGAGGAGGGGTCGGTCCGTACCCATGGGGCTCTGGCCTACTCGCCCTTGATCGGCGGCGGGATGAGCTCGCGGTCGGGGATGCGCTGGTCGAGGAACCCGAACTTGCCGTCCTTGACCTCGACGAGCGTCACCGCCTTCAGCGGGCTGCGGTTCATGCCTTCGTAGGTGATCTCACCGGTCGTGCCCTGCACGCCGCTGAGGCTGTCGAGTGCGTCGCGGAGCTTCTGGCCGTCGAGTGAGCCGGCCTTCTCCACCGCCGCCTCGAGCGTCGCGACGAGGTCCGGCCCGGCGTAGACGAACGCGCTCTCCGGGTCCTTGCCGGTCTTCTCCTTGTAGAGCGCAGCGAACTCCTTCACCTTCGGCTCCTCGTCGACCGGCATGCCGTGGGTGGTGAACACCATCCCCTCGGCCGCGTCCTTCGCGCCGGTGAGCAGGGAGGGCGCGTCGGCGCCGTCCGTGCCGAGCACGGGCGCGTCGACGCCGGCGCCGCGCAGCTGCTTGAGGAACGTGGTCAGGTCGGCGCCGTACGCCGAGGTCATGATCACGTCCGGCCGGGCCCCCTTGATCTTCGTGATCTGCGCGCCGAAGTCCTGGCTGCCGAACTTGTAGCTCTGCTTCGTCGCGATCTTCCCGCCGAGCTTCTCGAACACCTGGCCGAACTGGACGGGCCCGTCGTTCGTGTAGCGGGTGTCGGGCGAGTACAGGAGCGCGGCGGTCTTGTAGCCCTTGTCCTCGTAGGCGTACTGCGCGAGCGGCACGACCTGCGAGTTGACGGCGAAGACGTTCTGGAACATGAAGTCGCCGACCGCGCCTGGCAGCTGGGCCGAGCCCGCACATCCGGAGATCGCCGGGATCTTCGCGGTCTGCGCCGCCTGCCCGGCGGCGACCGACGGGTCGGCGTCGCACGGTGTGATGAGCACGTCGATGCCGCTGTCCACGAGCTCCTGGCTGACCTGTGCGGCAACCGGGATCTCGCTCTTGGCGTCCTTGACGGTCAGCTCGACCTTGTAGCCGGCGAGGCCGCCCGCGGCGTTCTTCTCGTCGAGCGCGACCTTCAGCGCGTTGTGGAACGGCGTGTCGTACGGGGCGAGCACGCCGGAGAGCGCGGCCGCGTACCCGATCTTCAGGGTCTTGTCGCCGCCCTCTCCGCCGCCGGATGCGCCGCCCGAGCCCTCGTCGCTCGAGCCGCACGCCGCCAGCAGGCCGCTGCACAGGATCGCGGCCAGGATTGCCGCAGGGGTCCTCTTCCTCATGTTCGACCTTCCTCTGGTCCTTGCTGATCGGTGACCCTTGGCGCGGGCGTGCTCCCGCTGCCGATGTACGCCTCGATGACCGCCGGATCTCTCCGGACGGCGTCGAGCGGTCCGCGCGCGATGCAGCGCCCGGCGTCCAGCACCTCGACGTCGTCGCACAGCTCGGCGACGAACCCGAGGTCGTGCTCGACGACGAGCACGCCGAACCCGAACCGCTCGCGGAGCGCGCGGATCGCGGCGACGAGCTCCGCCGTCTCCGCGGGGTTCATCCCCGCGGCCGGCTCGTCGAGCAGCAGGTAGCGCGGCCCGGCGACCGCGGCGCGGGCGAGCTCCACCCGGCGCTGGTGGCCGTATGGGAGCGTCGCCGCGACGCGCCGGGCGTGCTCGGTCAGACCGAGCAGGTCGAGCACCTCGCCGACGCGCTCCCACATCCGGCGCCGGTGCGAGCGGGGCAGCGCGACGAGCGCGACCTCGCAGTGCTCGGCCACGGTGAGGTCGCCGAACAGCCGGATGCTCTGGAACGTCCGCGCGACGCCGTGGCGCGCCCGGCGCGACGCCGAGCGCCCCGCGACCTCCGCGCCGTCGACGAGCACCGAGCCCGCGTCCGGGCGCACCGTGCCCGAGATGACGTTCAGCAGGGTCGTCTTGCCCGAGCCGTTCGGGCCGATCAGGCCGACGGTGCGCCCGCGCGGCAGCTCGAGCGAGACGCCCTGCAGCGCCTTCGTGCCGGCGAACGCCTTGTGGACCTCGCGGACCGCCAGCACGCCGTCGCCGGCGGCGGGGGCGGCGCGGGACGGGTCCGGGGCGATCGTCGGCGCGCTGCTCATGCCGCCAGCCGCTCCCGCTGGGCCCGGGTCGCCTCGTCGTCGACCTCGAGCTCGTCGGTCATGACCTCGTCCTTGAAGACGACGCCGTAGACGTCGCGGGCGCGCTCGAACGAGATGAAGCCGTCGAGGACGTCGGCGCGGACGCGCTCGGGCTCGCGCTCGAGCGGGCTGCCGTACCCGCCGCCGCCCGTGTGGTGCGCGCCGATGAAGTCGCCGGGCTGGACGACGACGGTGTCGAGCGGCGCGATTTCGGTCTCCTCGCCGTCGGCGGTCGCGACGAACGGGATGTTGCGCGCCGCGTCACCGCCGCCCTGCGTGCCGCGCGGCGGGTTGACGACGCAGTCGGTGACGTACGCCGCCGACATCGGATCCCAGCGCGGCCCGTACTTGACGGTCACGCCCGGCGCGCCCCGGCGCCGGCCGGCGCCCTCGGAGTCCTTGCGGATGCGCAGCTCGCCGACCCGGATCGGGTACTTCTGCTCGCTGACCTCGACGCTGTCGCGGAACATCAGGCCGCTGGCGACCGCCAGGCCGTACGTGACCCACCCGTCGGTGTCGGCGTTCGCCGGCCCGCCCTGCGAGCCGAGGAAGTACTGGTTGACGTACGGCGCGCCGCCGCGGCGGCGGTCCACGCCGGACACGACCGCGAAGCCCGGCCCGAGGCCGGTCGCGCCCTCGGCGACGCCGAAGCCCTCCCACGCGTCGGCGATGGCCTTCTGCGTGGTGACGACGAGCCGGTCGCCGACGTTCGTGGTGGCGACCGACGTCGAGTGCGGGAACGACGGGCGACCGACGATGCAGTTGTCGCGCAGGAGCAGGTCGATCCGCCGGAACGCGCCCGAGTTCGCCGGGATGCCGGGCTCGAGCGAGTTGAACAGCCCGGTCATGACGTTGCTGACCGTGCACGCCTCGGACTCGTTGAGCCCGGCCGGGATGCAGTCGATGTTGTCGCGCAGGTCGAGCGTGGCCCGCGCCGCCTCCGGGTCGACGGTGATCGTCACGTTGATCGGGATCCCGTCGGGGAACAGGTCGCCGATCGGGTCGTGCCGGCCGTGGCCGGTGATCGTGCCCGCCGGCATCTGCCGGATGGCGTGCGCCATCTTGCGCTCGGAGTAGTCGAACCACTCGCGGATGAACGCGCGGACCTGGTCGAGGCCGTATCGCTCGCACAGGTCGACCAGGCCGGCCTCGCCGATGCGGGCGGCGCCGACCATCGCCAGGTAGTCGCCGTACCACTGGTCGGGCACGCGGATCCGGCGCCGGCACATGCGGATCACGTCCTCGACGTCGCGCCGGTCGCGCTGCACGCGCACGCACGGGAAGATCAGGCCGCCCTCGGCGTAGATGTCCTCCGCGAACGGCATGTACGTCGTCGGCTCGGCGTTGCCGGTGTCGGCCTGGTGCGCCTTGGCGACCGTCGTGAAGACGTGCTCGCCCTCGTAGAAGACCGGCACGAGGATCACGTGGTCTGCCGGGTGCGAGTTGCCGAGGTACGGGTCGTTGTGCAGGTACGCGTCGCCCGGCGCGATGTCGTCGTGCAGGTCGGTCATCGCCTTGCCGAGCAGGTCCGCGCCGAAGATGTGGACCGGCAGGCCCTCGGCCGACGCGAGAAGCTCGTTGTCGGCGGTGACGATCGCGCACGAGAAGTCGCGCGCCATGTTCAGGACCCCGCTGCGCCCGGTGCGCAGGAGCGTGTTCTCCATCTCGCGCACGACGCTGTCGAGGCGGTTGGCCATGACGGCCATGAGCACGGGGTCGAGGGTCATCGGGCGGCCTCCTGCAGCTCGCCGTGGACACGGGGGGATGCGTGGGCGCCGACGTCGATGACGTAGGTGCCGTGGGGGGAGACGGTCGCCACGCTGCCCGGGTCGAGCACGAGCGTCGTCGTCGGCTCGAGGACGACCGCCGGGCCTTCGATGCGCGCGCCGGCGGGCAGCTCGGGACCGGAGTAGATCGCGGCCTCGGCGACGCCGTCACGCGCGAACGTCACGTCGCGGCGGCGCAGCGGGACGGCCTCGCCGCCCGCGCGGGGCGCCGCCTCGAGCCTGGGCTTGTCGAGCCGGCCGGCGACCTGGACCCGCCAGGTGACGCACTCGATCTGCTGGTCGGGCTCGGAGATCGTGAAGACGCGCTCATGCACCTCGTGGAACGCCTGCTCGAGCGCGCGGACGTCGCCGTCGTCGCGCAGCGTCAGGCCCGGCAGCGGGGTCTCGAGCTCCCACACCTGTCCCGGGTAGCGCGCGTCGACGCTCGCGGTCAGCTCGATGTCGTGCGCGCCGAGCGGCTCGATGAGCGCGGCGAACTCCTTCGCCCGCGCGGTCGCGTCGCCGAGCGCGGCATTCGCCGCCTCGAGGTCGAGCGAGCCGCTCTCCCCGAAGCAGTTCGCCGAGAACTCGGAGATGAGGTCGGCCTGCAGCGCGCCGACCGCCGACAGCGCGCCGGCGGTGCGCGGGACGAGCACCGTCCGGCAGCCGAGCTCACGCGCCATCTGCACGACGTTCAGGCCGCTCGCGCCGCCGCCGGCGACGACGGTCAGCTCGCGCGGGTCGATGCCCTGCGCGATCGTGATCTCGCGGATCGCCGAGACGACGTTCTGGGTCGCGATGATCATCGCGCCCTGCGCGGTCTCCTCGATCGTCTTGCCGAGCCGCTCGGCCACGTCGGCGAACGCGCGCCTGGCCGCGTCGACGTCGAGGTGCAGGCGGCCGCCGAGGAAGCCCTCGGGGTCGAGGAAGCCGAGGATCGCCGCCGCGTCGGTGACCGTCGGGCGCGTGCCGCCGCGGCCGTAGCAGGCGGGGCCGGGGTCGGCGCCCGCGCTCTCGGGGCCGACGTGCATGAGGCCGCCGGAGTCGACCGCCACGATCGAGCCGCCTCCCGCCCCGATGCTCCGCACGTCGACGGCCTTCGTGCCGGTGATGTGGCCGGTCCACCGCTCGCCCAGCCAGGTGTCGGTCGTGGTGCTGATCTCGCCGCCGCGGATCAGGCCGACGTCGAACGTCGTCCCGCCCGTGTCGCAGACGAGCAGGTCGGGGGCGTCGGTGCCGAGCTCGTCGAGGCCGACCTCGAGCGCGGCGACCGGCGCCATCGACGGGCCCGAACCGACGCTGTAGATCGGCCGGTCGGCCATCTCGCTCGTCGGCCACGCGCCGCCGTAGCTCGTGCTGATGAGCAGGCGCCCGCGGAAACCCTCGGCGGCGAGGTCGTCCTCCAGCTCGCCGAGGAATTGCTGCATGAGCGGCTTGAGCGACGCGTCGATGACCGTCGCCGACGCGCGCCGGTACTCGCGCACCACCGGGTTGAGCAGGTGCGACAGCGTCACCGCCGCGTCCGGCAGGTGCTCGGCGAGCAGTTCGCCGACGCGCAGCTCGTGCGCCGGGTTGACGGTCGACCAGAGCAGGCAGACCCCTACCGCCTCGACGTTCTGGGCGCGGCACTGCTCGATCGCCGCGAGGACACTGGACTCGTCGAGCGGGCGGAAGACGTCGCCGTCGCTGTCGATCCGCTCGTCGATCTCGAACGTCAGGTGACGGCGGACGTACGGCGGGTTGAACTCCTTCGGCGTGAACGGGCCGATCTTGCCGCCCTCACGCAGCAGCAGCGTGTCGGGGAAGCCGGCGGTGGTGAAGAACGCGGTGCGCGCGGTCTTGCCCTCGACGATCGCGTTCGTCGAGCGCGTCGTGCCGTAGGCGAAGTGCGAGGTCTGCTCGAGCAGCTCGCGGAGGCTGATCCCCAGCTCCCCGACGAGCTGCTCGAGTGCCACGCGGATGCCGTCGAATGCGCGCTCGTACGTCGTCAGGGCCTTGCCGATGTGCAGCCGGCCGCCGGGGTCGACGATCACGACGTCGGTGAACGTCCCCCCGGTGTCGACGGAGATCCGGTAGCTCACAGAAACGGTCCTTCCGGTCGGGTGCGGCAACCGTGCCGGACCGGCTGCGACTCGCCCATCGGCCAACTGGCGATCGACAGGAGGAGGACCGGTGAGGAGCTCTTGCGCGGCTTGGTCGGGTCAGCGCCGCCGCCCGCCGTCCATCGATGGCGCGGGCGCGGCGTCCGGGCGCCGGACCGTGTGTCAGGTGAGCCGGTGGCGTCGCGCGCGCGAGTCGTACCTGCGGCAGCGGAAGCCGTAGCGGCGGTACTGCCGGTCGGCGCTGCGCTTGCAGAACTGCCCCCGCCGCAGGCACTTGTGCGCACGGTCGATGACCGCGTGGGTGAACCCGCTCTTGCACGAGTGCGCGACGGCGGCCGCCGGGGTGACCGGAGCTCCCGTGGGTGCGGGCGGCAGCGCCGCGCGCCGGCCGGACGACGGCTCGCGCGTCAAACCGCCCGGCGGGATCTTGCCTTCTTCCGACTCCCCCGTAAACTGGAACCGTTCCAGTTCAGACGCGAGGAGTTCCCCCTTGTCCCAAACCGAGAAGCCCGACGCCAAGGTCGGCGAGATGAACGTCGAGGAGAACGGCGGCTGCCCGGTCGACCACGCGGGCCGCGCTCCTCACCCGACCCAGGGCGGTAGCCATCGCGGGTGGTGGCCGGACCGGCTGAACCTCCGGATCCTGGCGAAGAACCAGCCGGTCACGAACCCGTACGGCGAGGACTTCGACTACAAGGCCGCGTTCGAGGCGCTCGACCTCGACCAGGTCAAGAAGGACATCGAGGAGGTCCTGACCACGCCGCAGGACTGGTGGCCCGCGGACTTCGGCCACTACGGCCCGCTCATCATCCGGATGGCGTGGCACAGCGCCGGCACGTACCGGGTCCACGACGGCCGCGGCGGCGCCGACGGCGGCCAGCAGCGCTTCGCGCCGCTGAACTCGTGGCCCGACAACGCGAACCTCGACAAGGCGCGCCGCCTGCTGTGGCCGGTCAAGCAGAAGTACGGCCGCTCGCTGTCGTGGGCCGACCTCCTGATCCTCAGCGGCAACGTCGCCCTCGAGTCGATGGGCCTGAAGACGTTCGGCTTCGCCGGCGGCCGCGAGGACGAGTGGGAGCCCGACGACGACGTGTACTGGGGCCCGGAGACCGAGTGGCTCGGCGACGAGCGCTACACCGGTGACCGCCACCTCGAGGAGCCGCTCGCCGCGGTCCAGATGGGCCTCATCTACGTCAACCCCGAGGGCCCGAACGGCAACCCCGACCCGCTCGCCGCGGCGAAGGACATCCGCGAGACGTTCCACCGGATGGGCATGACCGACGAGGAGACCGTCGCGCTCATCGCCGGCGGCCACACGTTCGGCAAGACGCACGGCGCCGGCGACCCGGTCCACGTCGGGCCCGAGCCCGAGGCCGCGCCGATCGAGGAGATGGGCCTCGGCTGGAAGTCGTCGTACGGCACGGGCAAGGGCGCGGACACGATCACCTCGGGCCTGGAGGTCACCTGGACCCAGCGCCCGACCGAGTGGACGAACCTCTTCTTCGACAACCTGTTCGGCTTCGAGTGGGAGCTGACCAAGTCGCCCGCGGGCGCGTGGCAGTGGGTCGCGAAGGACGGCGCGGGCGCCGGCACGTTCCCGGGCCCGACCCCGGACTCCGAGCGGCGCGCGCCGACGATGCTCACCACCGACCTGGCGCTGCGCTTCGACCCGGTGTTCGAGCCGATCTCGCGGCGCTTCCACGAGAACCCCGACGAGTTCGCCGACGCGTTCGCGCGCGCGTGGTTCAAGCTGACGCACCGCGACATGGGCCCGATCCAGCGCTACCTCGGGCCCGAGGTGCCGAAGGAGCGGCTCATCTGGCAGGACCCGCTGCCCGAGCCGCCCGCGCAGACGATCGGCCCCGACGAGATCGCCGAGCTGAAGATCGCGATCGCCGAGACCGGCCTGTCGACGAGCGAGCTCGTCAAGGCCGCCTGGGCGTCGGCGTCGACATTCCGCGGCAGCGACAAGCGCGGCGGGGCCAACGGCGCCCGCGTGCGGCTCGACCCGCAGCGTTCCTGGGAGGTCAACGACCCGGCCGAGCTCGCGAAGGTCCTCGACGGGCTCACGCAGGTCCAGCAGGCGTTCAACGCCAAGGGCGGCGTGCAGGTCTCGCTCGCCGACCTGATCGTGCTCGGCGGCTCGGCGGCGATCGAGCTCGCCGCGAAGAAGGCCGGCTACGACGTCGAGGTGCCGTTCACCCCCGGCCGCGTCGACGCCTTGCAGGAGTGGACCGACGTCGACTCGTTCAAGTACCTCGAGCCGACCGCCGACGGCTTCCGCAACTACCTGCGGCCCGGCCACAAGCTGACCGCCGAGTACCTGCTCGTCGACCGCGCGAACCTGCTGACGCTGAGCGCGCCGGAGATGACGGTCCTCGTCGGCGGCCTGCGTGTCCTCGGCGCGAACACCGGCGGATCGCTGCACGGCGTCCTCACCGACCGCCCGGGCACGCTGACGAACGACTTCTTCGTCAACCTGCTCGACCTCGGCACGACGTGGACGAAGGTCGAGGAGAACCTCTACGAGGCGCGGGTCGACGGCGAGGTCAGGTGGACCGGCACGCGCGCCGACCTCGTGTTCGGCTCGAACTCCGAGCTGCGCGCGATCGCCGAGGTCTACGCCGCCGAGGACGGCCGCGAGAAGTTCGTCCAGGACTTCGTCGCCGCCTGGGCGAAGGTCATGGACCTCGACCGCTACGACGTGCGCCGCTAGCGCCTGGCCCCGTGCCGGCCGCGCCCGCGCCGCGGGCGCGGCCGGCGCGATGAAGTAGGCTCGGGGGCGGAGTCGGTCACGCTCACCTGAGCCAGGGAACCCGGTCAGAATCCGGGGCTGACGCGCAGCGGTGGGGACGCGACGAGGACACCGGACGCCACTGGACCCGAGCGGTCTGGGAAGGCGGTGGCCTCCTCAGAGCGTCCGAGCCCGAAGACCTGCCGGCTCTGTCCCACCCACCGGTGGGGCCCCGACAACCGCGGCCTCGCGACATGGGCCGCACGGATCAAGGAGTCAGGTTCATGGCACGCACCGCAGTCCTCGGGCTGCCCCGCGTGGGCCCCGATCGGGAGCTGAAGTTCGCGCTGGAGTCCCACTGGGCCGGCGAGAGCTCGCAGGAGGAGCTGCTCGAGGTCGCCGCCCGCCTGCGCGCCGAGGCGTGGCAGCGGGCGCGCGCGGCGGGCATCGACGTCATCCCGTCCGGCGACTTCAGCCTCTACGACCACGTGCTCGACACCGCGTTCGGGCTCGGCGTCATCCCCGAGCGCTTCGGCCCGGCGCAGGACGCCGACCTCGGCACGTACTTCGCGATGGCGCGCGGTGGCGACGGGGTCCGGCCGCTGGAGATGACCAAGTGGCTGGACACGAACTACCACTACCTCGTCCCGGAGCTGTCGCCCGGCCAGGCGTTCCACCTGCGCGCCGACCACTGGGTCGACCAGCTCCTCGAGGCGCGCCGGCTCGGCATCGCCACACGCCCGGTCGTGCTCGGGCCGCTGAGCTTCCTCCTGCTCTCCAAGGGGCTCGACCGCCCGCTCGACCTCCTCGACGAGCTGTGCTCGGTCTACGTCCAGCTCCTGCACAGGCTCGCGCACGCCGGGGCGACCGCGGTGCAGATCGACGAGCCGGTCCTCGTCCAGGACCGCACGCCGGAGGAGCTCGAGCACTTCGCGCGCACGTGGCGCGGCCTGGCCCGCGCGACGTCGCTCGAGCTGACGCTGTCGACGTACTTCGGCGCGGTCGACCTCGAGCCGCTCGCCGACCTGCCGTTCGCCGAGCTGCACCTCGACCTCGTCCGCGCGCCCGAGCAGCTCGAGCCCGCGCTCGCCGCGCTGCGCGGCACCGGGCGGCGGCTGTCGCTCGGGATCGTCGACGGCCGCAACGTGTGGGTCACCGACCACGACCGCGCGCTCGACCTCGTCGACCGCGCGATCGCCGCGCTCGGCACCGAGCACGTGACGATCGCGCCGTCCTGCTCGCTGCTGCACCTGCCGTACGAGGCCGCGCGGGAGACCGGGATCGACCCGGAGGTGCGGTCGTGGCTGGCGTTCACCGCCGAGCGGCTGACCGAGCTACGGACGCTCGCCGACGCCGCCGACGCGACACCCGAGCGGCGTGACGAGCTGCTCGCCCGCCCGCGCGAGGCCGTCCAGAGCCGCCGCGCGTCGGCGCGCACGAACGACCGGCGGGTGCGCGACCGCGTCGCCGCCCTCACGCCGTCGGACTACGACCGCGCCTCGCCGGCGCCCGAGCGCCGCCGGCTCCAGCACGAACGCACCCCGCTGCCCGAGCTGCCGACCACGACGATCGGGTCGTTCCCGCAGACCCCGGAGATCCGCAGGGCGCGCCGCGACCGGCGCGCCGGCGTCCTGTCCGAGGAGGAGTACGAGGCGTTCATCGAGCGGCAGATCGCCGACGTGATCGCGTTCCAGGAGCGGATCGGGCTGGACGTCCTCGTCCACGGCGAGCCCGAGCGCAGCGACATGGTCGAGTACTTCGGCCAGCAGCTCGAGGGTTTCGCGTTCTCCGAGCACGGCTGGGTGCAGTCCTACGGCAGCCGCTGCGTCAAGCCGCCGATCCTCTACGGCGACGTCTCGCGGCCCGGGCCGATGACCGTCCGCTGGTGGAGGTACGCCCAGTCGCTGACGTCCAAGCCGGTGAAGGGCATGCTCACCGGCCCCGTGACGATCCTGCAGTGGTCGTTCGTCCGCGACGACCAGCCGCGCTCTGAGACCTGCACGCAGCTCGCGCTCGCGATCCAGGACGAGGTGCGTGACCTCGAGGCGGCCGGGTGCTTCGCGATCCAGGTCGACGAGGCGGCGCTGCGCGAGGGCCTGCCGCTGCGGCGCGCCGACCAGGCCGCCTACCACCGCTGGGCGGTCGACTGCTTCCGGCTGACGACCGCGCCGGTCCGCGACGACACCCAGGTGCACACGCACATGTGCTACTCGGAGTTCAACGAGATGATGGACGACATCATCCGCCTGGACGCCGACGTGCTGTCGATCGAGGCGTCGCGGTCGGACATGGAGGTGCTCGACGCGTTCGCCGAGCGCGGCGGTTACCCGAACGACATCGGCCCGGGCGTCTACGACATCCACTCGCCACGCGTGCCGGACGCCGACGAGATCGAGCGGCTGCTCGAGCTCGCCGAGGCGCGGATCGGGCGCGAGCGGCTGTGGGTGAACCCGGACTGCGGGCTGAAGACCCGGCGCTGGGAGGAGGTCGAGCCCGCGCTGCGGGCGATGGTCGAGGCCGCGCAGCGCCGCCGGGCGCGCACCGCCGCGCCGGCGTAGTTGGGCGTCCTGGAGCGGCTCCCGGCGTGGGCGACCACCGGCGTCGGGAGCCTGCCGTTCACCGAGGGACGGCGTGCGGCCGCGCACGCCGTCCGCGCCTACGACCTGCCGTTCTGCCCGCAGCTCCCGCGGCTGGAGGGCGACATGGTCGCCGAGTGGCTCGGCGCCGACCCGCGCCGCTGCGGCTGGTCGCCCGAGCGTGACGGCCGGCGGCCGCGCGCCTGGGCGTGGTTGCTGCGCGAGCTCGGCCGCCGCCCGCCGGCGCACGGCCTCGTCAAGCTCCAGGTCACCGGGCCGCTCACGCTCGCGTGGGCGCTCGGCGACCTCTCGCTCGCGCCCGCGGTGGGCGCGTGGCTGGCGGCGAACGTCGCCGAGCAGTCCGCCGCGCTGGCCGAGCGCGGGCTCGACGCGCTCGTCGTCGTCGACGAGCCGGCGCTCTCGGCGCTGCCCGCGCTGCGCGAGCCCGAGCGCGCCTGGGACCCGCTGCGCACCGCCGGCGCCGTCTGGGGGCTGCACCTGTGCTGCGCGGTCCCGTGGGAGCTCGTCGACCGCGCGGCGCCCGACGTCCTCTCGTTCGACCTCGCGCACGCGCGGGTGGACGCGCGCGGCGCGGCGGCGCTCGAGCGGCTCGCCGCGCGCGGCGGCCGCGCGGCGCTCGGGGTGCTCGCCCCGCACCTGCCCGAGACCGCGCGGGACGCCGAGCGCCGCCTGGCGGACCTCGGCGCGCTCGTGCCGGGCGGGCAGGCGCTGCTCACCGCGTCGTGCGGAACCGGGCGGGTCGCGCCGGCGCGTGAGCTCGAGCTCGCCGCGACGCTCCGCCGGCTCGCGCGCGCCGCGCGGCGTCAGGCCTCGCGCGGCCGGCCGGGCTGACCGCGCCGCACGACGGCCCCTGGACACGGGCCCGATCCGGCCTACTGGAAGAGAGGCCGGCCCGGGTTTCTACGGAGCGCGGTTGCGGGGAACGGGCCGATCCCCGGCGGGCCGCGGCGGCGTAGCGTCGTCACCGATCGGCAACGGACATCGACCAGCGTGCAGCAGCCCACCTACATCGTCGGCCACGACGGCTCGCATCGCGCGGCCGACGCGCTCGCGTTCGCGGCGGACCTGGCACGCGCGACCGGGGCGCGTCTCGTGCTCGCCCGGATCGCCGGCGCCCACGACGACGGCTCGCAGGAGGACGCGCGAGAGCGCCTGCGCGAGCTCGCTCGCAGGGCCGCGCCGGACGTCGACGTGAGCGTCCGGGTCATGCCGGCCGTGTCGCCCACGCCCGGGCTGCGGCGCGTGGCGGACGAGGAGCACGCCGCGCTCGTGGTCGTCGGGTCGACCCGCCGCGTCGAGGAGCTCCCGGGCGGCGAGGGCGTCGGGGCCCAGCTCACCCGTGGCGCCCGCTGCGCCGTCGCCGTCGTGCCCCCCGGCTGGCCGGACCGCACGCACCGGGCCAAGCCGGTCGTGTGCGCGTACGACGGCCGGCCCGAGTCGCGCCGCGCCCTGACCGCCGCCCGGGCGCTGGCCCGGGACCTCGGCCTGCCGCTGCGGCTGGCCGGCGTCGCGAAGCGCCCGCGCCACGGGACCGCCGACCGAGACGGGATGGAGCGGACGCTGACCGAGGCCGCCGCCGCATGCGACCCGGACCTCGACGCCCAGGTCGTCGTCGCCGAGGGCGAACGGCCCGCCGAGGTCCTCGCGGACGTCTCCGCCGAGGCCGAGGTCCTCGTCACCGGCGCGCGCCCGCCGGCGGCGGGCCAGGGGCTGTTCGACCCGTCCGTCTCGCGGCACCTCATGCGCCACGCCGCCTGCCCGGTGATCGTCGTCCCGCTCCGCGCCGAGACCGAGCCGGCGCCCGGCCGGCGTCCCCCGGAGACCCCGGCGGACGTCGCCGGCGACCCCGGACTCCTCACCGCCGCGGGCACCTCGCTGCTCACCGACCAGTACGAGCTGACGATGGCGGCCAGCTACCTGCGGCGCGGCATGGCCGAGGACGAGGCGGTCTTCGAGCTCTTCGTCCGCCACCTCCCCGGCGACCGGCGCTGGCTTCTGCTCGCCGGGCTCGGACCGGCGCTCACGCTCGTGCGCGACATGCGCTTCGGCGCCGAGGAGCTCGCCTACCTCGAGCGCCTGGGCTTCGACGACGAGCTGCTCACCTACCTCGAGTCGTTCCGGTTCAGCGGCGACATCGACGCGATGCCGGAGGGCACGGTCGCGTTCGCCGACGAGCCGCTCGTGCGCGTCACCGCGCCGCGCATCGAGGCGCAGCTCGTCGAGACGCTGCTCCTCAACCAGATCAACTTCCAGACCGCGATCGCGACCAAGGCCGCGCGGATCGCGCTCGCCGCCGGCGGCGGCCACGCGGCGGGCGGCGAGCGCATCGTCGACTTCTCGCCGCGCCGCGACCACGGCATCGACGCCGCGATGAAGGCCGCGCGGTGCGCGCACATCGCCGGCGCCGCGGGCACGTCGTGCATGGCGGCGGCGATGCGCTACGGCCTGACGCCGGTCGGCACGATGGCGCACTCGTACGTGCAGTCGTTCCCGACCGAGGAGGAGGCGTTCCGCGCGTTCCTCGAGGACAACCCGGCCAACGCCGTCCTGCTCGTCGACACGTACGACTCGATCGAGGGCGTGCGCAACGCGATCCGCGCCTCGCGCGCCACCGGGGTGCGGCTGCTCGGGGTGCGGCTCGACTCGGGCGACCTGCTCGCGCTGTCGCGCGAGGCGCGGCGGGTGCTGGACGAGGAGGGCATGGCCGACACGCGGATCGTCGCCAGCGGCGACCTGGAGGAGCGCCAGATCGCGCGGCTCGTCCGCGAGGGCGCGCCGATCGACACGTACGGCGTCGGGACCGACCTCGGCACGAGCCGCGACGCGCCCGCGCTCGGCGGCGTCTACAAGCTCGTCGCCGACCGGCCCGCGGGGTCGGACGAGTGGCGGCCGACGGCGAAGCGCTCGACCGGCAAGGCGACGCTGCCGTGGCCCAAGCAGGTGTTCCGCCGGTTCGCGGGCGGCGAGATGGCCGGCGACACGGTCACGCGCGCCGACGAGGACGCGGACGGCACGCCGCTGCTCGTCCCCGCGGTGCGCGGCGGCACGATTGTCCACGCCGAGTCGCTCGACGCGATCCGCGACCGGGCGGCGCGGTCGCTCGACGCGCTCCCCGAGGGCCTGCGGCTCCTCGACACGCCGGCGCCGGACTACCCGGTCGCGTTCTCGCCGCGGCTCACCGCGACGGGCGCAGCGGCGGGCCGGCCTGCCTGACCGGCGCCGGCCGGGCCGGTGTGCCGGAGGCCGGCGTGCCGTCACCGGCCCCGGCGGCCGCCGCGGCGACCGCCGGGACAGAGGCTCAGTCCTTCGCGGCGACCTCGATGGTCTTGGGCTCCGAGCGCTGCGGCTTCGGGACCCGGATCTCGACGACGCCGTTCTTCGACTCGGCCGTGATCTGGTCCGGATCGACGCCCGGCGGGAGCGCCATCGACCTCGTGAACGAGCCGTGGCGGCGCTCGCGGCGCAGGTAGCGCTTGTTCTTCTCCTCGCTGGTCTCCTCGTGCTCGCCGTGCACGGTCAGCACGTCGTCGTGCACGTCGATCTTGACCTCCTCGGGCTTCATCCCCGGGACGTCGGCCCGGATGACCAGCGCGTCGTCCTCGTCGATGACGTCCACGGCCAGGGTGGACCCGCCGTTCGTGCGCTCGAACATGTCCGCGAACATCCGGTCGATCTGCGTCTGCAGATCCGTCAGGTCGGCGAACGGCCCGGTGCGACGCGTCAGCAGCGCCATAGGCACCTCCTCATCGGAACGGTCATTGCTGCTTCGGACGCTAAGCGCGCGCGGCGGGCCGGACATCAGGCCGTTCCCCGGCTCCGGGATCCGTAGAAAGCCGGTCGGACGCCGGCGCGGCGAGCGCCATAGGCACGGCCTCTGGCGCCGTAGGCGATCGGTCTTGGACGCCGCGGCGCCGCTCGCCGATCCTCGGCCGCATGACCAAGCTGCTCCACATCGGCGCCTCGCCCCGCGGGGCCGCGTCCGAGTCGCTCGCGATCGCCTCGACGTTCCTCGACGCGTACCGCTCCGCCCATCCCACCCACGAGATCGAGAGCTGGGACCTGTGGGACGGGACCCTGCCCGCGTTCGGCCCGCCGGCCGCCGCGGCGAAGATGACCGTCTTCGGCGGCGGCACGCCGGCCGGCGCCGAGGGCGCCGCATGGCAGGCGGCGCGCGCGACGTTCGACCGGTTCGACGCCGCCGACCGCCTGCTGTTCAGCGTCCCGATGTGGAACGGCGGGATCCCGTACGTGCTCAAGCAGTTCGTCGACGTGATCTCGCAGCCGGGGTCGTCTTCGGCGTCGATCCGCACACCGGCTACACGGGGCTCCTCGCCGGGCGCGGCAAGCGCGCCGCGGTGATCTACACGAGCGCGGTCTGGGGGCCGTCGCTCGGCCCGGAGTTCGGGCGCGACTTCCAGTCGACGTACTTCGACGACTGGCTGCGGTGGATCGGGATCGACGACGTCCAGAGCATCCGCATGCACCCGACGCTGACCGGCGACGCCGACGCGCACCGAGAGGCCGCGCACGCCCAGGCGCGGCGGGTCGCGCGCGCGTTCGGCGCGAGCACGGCGCTGCGCGCGGCGTGAGGCCGGCGCGCGCGCCGCGCGCGCCGTGCGGCATCATCGTGGAGTGATCGAATCCGCCGAGCAGTTCGTCTGGCTGCGCCGCAGCGACCTCAAGGAGGAGTACGACCGGGCCACGAACGAGGAGGCCCCGCTCGAGGTCTGGCTCCAGGTCATCGAGGACTACCCGGACATGCGCGGCTGGGTCGCCCACAACAAGACGGTGCCCGACGAGGTCCTGCGGCGGCTCGCCGAGGACGAGGACGCGGCGGTCAGGCTCCGCGTCGCGATGAAGCGCCACCTGCCGGACGACGTCGTCGCGCGGCTCGCCGAGGACCCCGACGACGGCGTGCGCCAGGCGATCGCGCGACGCGGCTAGCCCTCGACCGGGTCTCCGTAGAAACCCGCGGCCGCCGGGGTACGGGTCGCGGATGTCCGCCGGACACCGGTCCGGGAGGCTCAGGCGCCATGAGCACCACACTCGGCGGCACGCTCGAGCGCACCCGGCTCGAGCATCGCGCCCGACGCATGGAACGCGTCGTCCGCGAGCTGCGCACGCGGGCGGAGGAGCGGCGGCGGCGCGACGGGCACGTCCCGGCGCCGCTCGGCCTGGCGATCAGCGGGTTCGAGGAGGAGCTGCAGCAGATCCGCAGACGCCTGGCCGGACGGGCCTGAGCCCTCCGGCCGGGCGCGGCTCCTCCGGGCGGAGCGCGTGGCCCGCCTCACCCGAGGAACTCGAAGTGCAGGCGGTCGAACTCCTCCGGAAGCTCCCACTGCGGCCAGTGGCCGGCACCGTCCACGAGCACGAGCTCGCTGCCGTCGATCCAGCCGTGCAGCAGCTCGCCCTCCTCGTAGGTCCCGGTCGGGTCGTCGGACGTCCAGATGATCAGCGTCGGCGCGGTGATCCGGCCGACCCACGACGCGTCCCACCCGTACCGGGCACGGACCTCCGGGTCCTGGAGGACGAGCACGTTGCGCATCGTCTGCTCGGCGCCGGGCAGCGTGTAGATCGCGAGGCGGACCGCGACGAGCTCGTCGGTGACGAGGTGCCGGTTCTGCGGCGCGAACAGCCACTCCAGCCGCGCGCGCACCGTCTCGGGCGATGCCTCGGCGACCGCGCGCATCGTGCTCTCGCGGATGACCTTCATGGTCTCCGGCTTGGACACGACGTTGCCGGGCGTGGTGAGGACGAGCCGGTCCACCCGCTCCGGCGTCCGCGCCGCGAACCACGCCGCGACCCAGCCGCCGAGCGACTCGCCCGAGAGGTGCGCCCGCTCGATCCCGAGCGCGTCGAGCAGGCCCCCGAGCTGCTCGGCGTACACGTCGAGCGTGTACGGCACGTCGGGCTTGGCGGTGAACCCGTGCCCGACCATGTCGTAGGCGATCACGCGGTACCGCTCGCTCAGCGTCGCGATGTTGCGCGCGTACGCCTCGGCGTGCCCGCCCGTCCCGTGCAGGAGGACGAGCGGCGGCCCGTCGCCGGCCTCGACGATCCGCGTCCGCACGCCGGCGACATCGACGAACCGCTGCGCGAAGCCGGTCTGCATCAGCTCGGTCCAGATCGTCATGCGCACCATCCCTCCGCGACGAGCGGCATCGACTCCTTGAACACCTCGGGCGGCTGCCAGCCCCACCACGAGTGGCCCTGGAGCGCGTAGTCGTCCGGCCGCCAGACCAGCGGCGGGCGATCCAGGTCGCGCGCGTAGTCGCCCGTGTAGAGCTCGAGCCGGTTGCCGGCGGGATCGCGGACGTAGAGCGCGAACGCGTTCGTCGCCCCGTGGCGGCTGGGCCCCCATTCGACCCGCTCCTGCAGGCGCGCGTCACCGATGAGGTCGGCCGCGTGCAGGAGCGCGCTCGGATCGCTGACCGCGTACGCGAAGTGGTGGAACGCGGGCTCGGGGTTGACGCCGAGCGCGACGTCGTGCGACAGCGGCGTCCGGCGCACCCACGCCACACGCGGCGTGCCGTGCTCGTCGACCCACTGCTCGGACACCGAGAAGCCGAGCGCGCCGACCCAGTAGTCCAGCGCGGCCGGCACGTCGGTGACCCGCTGACTGACGTGGTCGATCCGCGTCACGGGGCTGGCCGCGGTCGTGGTCCGCCGCATCGGCAGCAGCAGGCGGCCGTCCTCGTACGGGTCGATCTCCTCGAACGCGTGGAAGAACTCCTGGCGGTGGCCTGTCGGCGACAGCACGCGTAGCGCCGCCCCCTGCCCCGGCTCGGTGCCCGCGGGGACGCGCTCGACCGGGGCGCCGAGATCACGATGGACGCGTTCGAGCTCGTCCAGCTCGTCCTCGGACGACACCCGGAACCCGGAGTGCACGAGCCCGCCGCCGGCGCCCTGCGTGATCTTCAGGCTCCAGACGTCGAACTCCTCGGAGGCCCGGAGGTACAGCGCGCCGGGCTCGGCGAGGTGCTCGCGGAAGCCGAGCACGTCGACGTAGAACGCGCGCGCGGCCGCCAGGTCGTCGGCGGTGATCTCCACGTGGGCGAGACGCAGGATCATCGGAGCGAGAGCGCCACGTCGATGATCATGTCCTCCTGCCCGCCGACATACCCGCGGCGCCCGACCTCCTGGAGGATGTCGTGCGCGGGGACGCCGTACCTCTCGGCCGCACGCTCGGCGTGGATGAGGAAGCTCGAGTACGCGCCCGCGTAGCCGAGCATGATCGAGCTGCGGTCCATCACCGGCTCGCGGATCATGATCGGCCGCACGACCTCCTCGGCCGCGTGCAGGATCCCCGGCAGGTCGATCCCCGTCTCGATCCCGAGGCGGTCGAAGACGGCGGTGAGCACCTCGGTGGGCGAGTTGCCCGCGCCCGCGCCGAGCGCCCGCGTCGAGCCGTCGATCTGCTGCGCCCCCGCGCGGTACGCGAGCACCGAGTTCGCGACGCCCATCGCCAGGTTGTTGTGGCCGTGGTAGCCCACCTGGGCGTCGTCGCCGAGCTCTGCGACGAGCGCGGCCACGCGGTCCGCCGCCTCGTCGAGGACGAGCGCGCCCGCCGAGTCGACGACGTACACGCACTGGCACCCGGCGTCGGCCATGATCCGCGCCTGCTCGGCGAGCTTCTCGGGCCCGACCATGTGGCTGAGCATGAGGAAGCCGACGGTCTCCATGCCGAGCTCGCGTGCCATCCCGAAGTGCTGGATCGAGACGTCGGCCTCGGTGCAGTGGGTCGCGACGCGGACGACCGACGCGCCCGCGGCGTGGGCGCGCTGGAGGTCGGCGCGGGTGCCGACGCCCGGCACGAGCAGCACCGCGATCCGGGCCTGCCGGGCCTCGTCGACGGCGGCGGCGATCAGGTCGAGGTCGTCGACCGCGCTGAAGCCGTAGTTGAACGTCGAGCCGGCCAGGCCGTCCCCGTGCGTGACCTCGATGACGGGGACGCCGGCGTCGTCGAGCGCGCGGACGACGTCGCGCACCTGCCGCTCGGTGAACCGGTGCGACATCGCGTGGCTGCCGTCACGCAGCGTCGTGTCGGTGATCCGGGGACCGGCGCTCATGCCGCCGCCCCCAGCCGCGCCTGCGCGAGCCGCTCGCCGACGCCGGCGGCGGCCGCGGTCATGATGTCGAGGTTCCCGGCGTGCGGGGGCAGGAAGTCGCCCGCGCCCTGGACCTCGAGCAGGATGGTCACGCGCCCGTTGCCGTGCCAGTCCTCGCGCGGGTCGTCGAACTGCGGCTCGGCCACGAGGCGGTAGCCGGGCACGTAGGTCCGCACCTCGTCGGCCATCGCGGTGATCGACGCGGCGATCGCATCCGTGTCCGCGTCCGGGGGGATCGCGGCGAAGACGGTGTTGCGCATCAGGATCGGCGGCTCGGCCGGGTTGAGGATGATGATCGCCCGGCCCTTCGCCGCGCCGCCCACCTCCTCGACGCCCCGCGCCGTGGTCGCGGTGAACTCGTCGATGTTCGCGCGCGTGCCCGGTCCGGCGGACGCCGACGAGACCGACGCGACGATCTCGGCATACGGCACGTCGACGACGCGGCTGACGGCGGCGACCATCGGGATCGTCGCCTGCCCGCCGCAGGAGATGAGGTTGACGTTCGGGGCGTCGAGCTGCTCGGGCAGGTTGACGACCGGGACGACGAACGGGCCGATCGCGGCCGGCGTGAGGTCGACGGCCTGGATGCCCGCCTCCTCGTACCGCGGCGCGTGCTCGCGGTGCGCGTACGCGGACGTCGCCTCGAAGACGATCGCCGGCGGCTCGGGGCGGTCGAGCAGCCAGTCGACGCCCTCGGCGGTGGTCTCCATCCCGAGCTCGCGCGCGCGGCGCAGCCCCTCGGACTCCGGGTCGATCCCGACCATGTAGCGGGCGTCGATCGCCTCGGATCGCTGCAGCTTGATGGCCAGGTCGGTGCCGATGTTGCCCGACCCGACGATGGCGGCGATGACACGTTCAGGCATCGCGGTGGACGATCCGGCGGCGGCCGGTCACGTTCCAGGCCGGTTCTGATATCCCGAATCGCCGCGCAGGCCGCGGGAGATCTCGGCGGCGGCCCGCCCGACCAGCCGCCGGTAGGCGTCGCCGGCGCGGTGGAACTCGTCCGGCGGGACCGACACGCTGATCGCCGCCTGGACGGTCTGGTCGCTATCGCGGATCGGGGCGGCGACGCAGCACACGCCGTCGAGGCCCTCCTCGTCGTCGACGGCGTACCCGCGCGCGCGGACGAGGTCGAGCTCGCGCTCGAGCGCGCCGGCCGCGGTGATCGTGCGGCGCGTGCGCCGGGCCATCCCGGCGCGGTCGAGCAGCGCCCTGACCTCGGCGGGCTCGCGCGCGGCGAGCAGCACCTTCCCCACGGCGCTGCAGTGCGCGTCCATCCGCAGCCCGACGCCGGTCGGCGCGATCGCGCCGCTGCGGGCGCCGACGGTCTTCTCGAGGTACAGCACGCGCGGCCCGTCGAGCGCCGCGAGATGCAGGGTGCTGCCGTAGCGGCGGGTGAGGTGCTCCATCCGGCGCCGGGCGAGCACGCGCAGGTCGGCGCTCTCGTCGAGCACGCGGTTCAGCGCGAGCAGCCGCCACCCGAGGCGGTACCGGCTCTCGGCGGTGCGGCGCATGAGGCCGATCTCGACGAGCGTCGACAGGACCGCGTGCGCGTTCGCGCGCGGCGTGCCGAGCGCCGCGGCGACCTCGCTGACGCCCCACTCCGGCCGCTCGGGCGTGAACAGGTCGAGCACGGCGCCGGCCTTGGCGATGGTCGACAGCACCGCTCTCAGGCGAACCGGGCCGTGACCGTCCCCAGCGACGAGATCGTCGCGGTGATCTCGTCACCAGCCGCGACCGGCGCGAGCGGACCCAGCGCGCCGGAGAGGATGACGTCGCCCGCCCGCAGCGGGGCGCCGTACTCGAGCGCGGTGCCGGCGAGCCACGCGAGCGCTGCGAGCGGGTCGCCGAGGCACGCCGCGCCGCTGCCGCTCGAGAGCTCCCTGCCGTCGGCGTCGCGCAGCGTCATCGTCACCTCGCGGGGCTCGAAGGCGCTGAGCGGGACCTGCTCGGCGCCGAGCACGAACACCCCGGTCGACGCGTTGTCGGCGACGGTGTCGGTGATCGTGATGTCCCAGTCGCGCACGCGGCTGTCGACGACCTCGATCGCGGCGGTCGCGTAGGCGACCGCGCCGCGCAGCTCGTCCGGCTCGAGCGCGCGCTCGATGTCGGAGGCGAGGACGAACGCGAGCTCGACCTCCGCGCGCGGCTGCAGCAGCGTCGCGGCCGGGATCGTCTCGCCGTCGGCGTAGCGCATCGTGTCGAGCAGGACGCCGAAGTCCGGGCGGTCGACGCCGACCTGCCGCTGGACCGCCTCGGACGTCAGCCCGATCTTGCGGCCGACGACCTGCGCCCCGGCGGCGACCCGCGCGGCGATGATCTCCTGCTGGACGCGGTAGGCGCGGTCGATGTCGGTGCTGCCGATGAGGTCGCGTACCGGCGCCGCGGGTGCGCCCTGCTCCTGGGCGGCGAGCAGCCGCCTCGCGGCGTCAACGACCGCCTGGTCGACGTCCGTGGTCACGACCCACCTCCACCTCGCGTGCAACTATCGCTTAGCGATATCCGCTAACTGCATCGCGCACGCTACCACAGGCAGCCTCGCACGCAGCCGCCGCGACGGCCGGGCGCAGTGCCCGGAACCGGGCTCAGGAGAGGATGCGCGACAGCTCTTCGCCGGCGGCGATGACCGCGTCGCGGCCCTGCTCGAGCACGTCGCGCCGGTGCGAGACGAGGTTGACCGCGGTCGGGGACGCGCCCGCCCGGCGCCTGACCGGGACCGCCAGGCCCCACGCGTTGGGCTCGACCTCGCCGTGCGTCATGACCCAGCCCTTCTCACGGACGTGGCGGACGCCCTCTGGCTCGTCCTCCTGCGGGGGGCCGGCGGCGAGCATCGCGTACCCGGCCGACCCGCGCCCCGCCGGATAGCGGCTGCCCTCCTGGAACGAGAGGTGGTACGCAACGCCCGCCGGGACGATGACCGCCACGGCGACCTGCTCGTCGCCCTCGAGCACGAGGAGCGAGGCCGTGGCGCGCGTGGCATCGGCGAGCTGGCGCAGGACCGGCAGGCTGAGGTCGCGGACGTTGTTGTCGAAGGTGGCGCCGAGCACCGCCAGCCCCGCGCCCGGCCGATAGCGACCGCCGTGGCGCGCGATCAGCCGGAACTGCATGAGCGTGGTGAGCAGGCGCGACGCGACCGTACGATGCACGCCGAGACGCTCCGCGACCTCCTGGATCGTCAGGCCGTCCGACGACCGGCAGATGAGCTCGAGCGCCCTGAGGCCGCGGGCGAGGGTCTGGGACCCGGCGGGGACCCGGGCGGAGGACTCCGTGGTGGAGGGCACGGCGGGCAACTATAGGTCGGCCCTCCGCTCCTCATCCGGCAGCGCCGGGCCCCGGCCGCGGGGATCGACCGGGGCGTCAGGCGAGGATCGCCGCGAGTCGCTCCGCCGCGACGAGCACGATCGGCCGCGCGGCCTCGAGGACGTCGGCGCGATGCGAGACGAGGTTGAGCGCGGTCGGCGGCGAGGGCGCCGAGCGCGGAACCGGGACCGCGAGCGCGTAGGCCCCCGGTTCGACCTCGCCGTGCGTCATGACCCAGCCCTGCTCCCGTGCCCGCGCGACGAGGTCGCGCTCGCCGGGCCTCCGCGGACCGCCGGCGAGCAGCGCCACTCCTGCCGCCCCGCGGTCGATCGGGTAGCGGCTGCCGACCCGGAACGACAGGTGGTACGCGACGCCGCGGGGGACGATGACGGCGACCGCCACCTGCTCGTCCCCTTCCGCGACGAGCAGCGACGCGGTCGCCGCGGTCCGATCGGCGAGCTCGCGCAGCACCGGCATCGCGAGGTCCTGCAGGTGGTGGTCGAACGTCGCGCCGAGGACCGCGAGACCGGCGCCGACCCGGAAGCGCCCGTCGTGCCGGGCGACGAGGTGCGACTGCACGAGCGTCGCGAGCAGCCGCGAGGCCATCGTGCGATGGATCCCGAGGCCGTCGGCGACCTCCTGGATCGTCAGCCCGTCCGGGGCCTCGCTGATGAGCTGGAGGGCGCGGAGCCCTCGCGCCAGGGTCTGCGAGCCGCCGCGCGTGCCGGCGTCGTCGTCCGGGCTGAGCATGGCGAGCGAATATAGAGCGGCACCGTGCGCTGAGCGCTCATCCCCCTTGACACCCCGACGCACCCTCCGCATACTGGACTGACACATATCGCACGCAAATGTGCGATATCTGCACGCGAGAGAACCGGAGTATGGCAAGCACCAACGGTCATCCGCGATCGGCGGACGTGCTCATCATCGGGGCCGGCCCGGTCGGGCTCACGCTGGCCAACATCCTCGGGCAGTACGGCGTCGACACGATCGTGGTCGAACAACGCGACCGGCTGATCGACTACCCCCGCGGGGTGGGCATCGACGACGAGTCCCTGCGCACGTTCCAGGCGATCGGCCTGATCGACGCGATCCTCCCCCAGACGAACCCGAACCAGATCATGCGGTTCGTCAACGGGAAAGGGCGCGTACTCGCCGAGATCGCCCCGACCGAGCAGCCCTTCGGCTGGCCGCGGCGCAACGGCTTCATCCAGCCGCTCGTCGACGCCGAGCTGCTCGCCGGCCTCGACCGCTTCGACTGCGTCGAGGTCGTGTGGTCGCGATCGCTGACCGCCTTCTCCGAGTCCCCGCACGGCATCGCCGCGACCGTCGCCGGACCCGACGGCGAGGAGGAGCTCATCGAGGCCCGGTACGTGGTCGGGTGCGACGGCGGCCGCAGCACCGCGCGGCGCCTCAGCGGCACGACGTTCGAGGGAACGACCTCGTCGACCCGGTGGATCGTCATCGACCTGCGCAACGACCCGCTCGGCAGCCCGAACGTCGTCGTCGGTGCGGATCCGGCACGGCCGTTCGTGTCGGTCTCGCTCGCCCACGGCATCCGCCGTTTCGAGTTCATGGTCCACGACGACGAGCCGGACGAGCGCGTCGAGCACCCCGAGTTCCTGCAGAAGCTCCTCGCGCCCCACGTCCCGTACCCGGCGCAGGTCGACGTGATCCGCAAGCGCGTCTACACGCATCACTCGCGGATCGCCGGCTCGTTCCGGACCGGCCGGATCTTCCTCGCCGGCGACGCCGCGCACCTCATGCCCGTCTGGCAGGGCCAGGGCTACAACAGCGGCATCCGCGACGCGATGAACCTCGGGTGGAAGCTCGCGCTCGTCGTCAACGGCACCGCCGGCGACGAGCTGCTCGACACCTACGACGTCGAGCGACGCGACCACGCGCGCGCCATGATCGACCTGTCCACGTTCGTGGGCAAGTGGGTGTCGCCGACGAGCAAGCGGGTCGCCGCGCTGCGCGACGCGCTGTTCCTCGGCATCGGCGCCGTGCCGGCCGTCAAGCGGTACCTCGTCGAGATGCGCTTCAAGCCGATGCCCAGGTACAAGGAGGGCGCGGTCACATATGCGCGCGCGCGGAAGGAGGACGCCGCCATCGGCCGCCAGTTCATCCAGCCGCGCGTCGCCACCCGGACCGAGGCCGACATCCTGCTCGACGATGTGATCGGATCCTCGTTCGGGGTGCTGTGCTGGAACAACGACCCGATCGCCGTGCTCGGCGAGGAGGCGCGGCGGTGGATCGAGCTCGGGGCGCGGCTCGTCGCCCTGCGGCCGATGTCGCAGCTGCACTGGACCGGCGCCGACCACCAGTCCGTCACCGTCGTGGGCGACCTGACCGGAGCGCTGAAGCGATGGTTCGACGGTCAGCGCGCGTCGGTGCTCTTCCTGCGCCCCGACCGCTTCGTCGCCGCGGCGTGCGTCGCCCAGCACGCGCCCGAGGTCTCACGTGCGGTCGCGGGAGCACTCTCCCTGCGCGCCCCCGGCGACGCCCGGCGGGCGACCGCACCGGTGGCCTCGCCCACATCCTGAAGACCGGGAGGTTGAGCATGACCGACACGAACGGCTCCGGCTTCGACGTCACCGTCGACGTCCTGGTGGTCGGGTCGGGCGGCGGCGGGATGACCGCCGCGCTGGCCGCGCAGACCGCGGGCCTGGACACGCTGCTCGTCGAGAAGGCCCCGCGCTTCGGCGGCTCGACGGCCCTGTCGGGCGGCGGCATCTGGGTGCCCGGCGCCAGGGTCCAGCGCGAGGCCGGCCACCACGCCGACCTCGACGCGGTGCTCGAGTACCTCAAGACGATCACCGGCGGGATCGTCGCCGAGGAGCGCCTGCGGGCCTACGTGCAGACCGCGCCGGAGATGCTCGACTTCGTCGCGCGCCACACCGGCGCCGAGCTCGTCTGGAAGCCCGGCTACCCCGACTACTTCCCCGAGGTCCCGGGCGGCTCGGCCGAGGGCAGCGTCATCAACGTCGAACCGATCGACCTGCGCCGGCTCGGCGAGGACGAGGACAAGCTGCTCAAGCCGGCCGCCGTCGGCCCGCGCGGGATGTGGCTCCGGCCGCTCGAGCTCAAGTCGTTCTACACGATCCGCCAGTCCTGGGAGGGCAAGCGGATCCTGCTGCGCTTCCTCTGGCGGTCGATCCGGGCACGGGTGACCGGCGAGCGGATCGTCGCGATGGGCGGCGCGCTCGCCGCGCTGCTCTGGATGGGCATGCGCCGGGCCGGCGTCACCGCCTGGCTCGACTCGCCGCTCGAGTCGCTCGTCACCGACGCGGACGGCGCGGTGACCGGCGCGGTCGTGCGTCACGAGGGCCGCGCGGTCCGGGTCGGCGCGCGCGGCGGCGTCGTCATCGCGACAGGCGGCTTCGAGCACAACGAGGAGATGCGCCGCACGTATCAGCCGTTCGTCCCCGAGGACCACAGCCTCGGCAACCCGGAGAGCAAGGGCGACGGCATCCGCGCGGGCCAGGAGGTCGGCGCCGCCCTCGAGCTCATGGACGAGGCGTGGTGGTTCCCGACGCTCGCCTGGCCGGGCGGCCGCAAGCACATGCTGCTCAACGAGCGCATGATGCCCGCGCAGTTCATGGTCAACGGCGCAGGCGAGCGCTTCATCAACGAGGCGACGCCGTACTCCGAGCTCGGCCACGCGATGATCGCCGGCCAGCGGTCCGGGACGACCCACATCCCGAGCTGGCTGATCACCGACGCGCGGTCGTGGAAGCGGTACGTCATCGCCGGCCACCTCCCGCTGCCGAAGATCCCGTTCGCGCCGGTGCCCACCGGATCGAAGATGGTCCAGGAGTGGCTCGACGCCGGCGTCGTCAAGCAGGGCGGCAGCTGGGCCGAGCTCGCGGCCGAGATCGGCGTGCCCGCCGACGCGCTCGAGCGGACGGCGCGCCGATACAACGAGCTCGCGGCCCGCGGCCACGACGACGACTTCGGCCGGGGGGACAGCGCCTACGACCGCTACTACGGCGACGAGACGCTCCCCAACCCGAACCTCGCCCCGCTCACCGAGCCGCCGTACTACGCGTTCCGGATCGTCCTGGGCGACCTCGGCACGAACGGCGGGCTCAAGACCGACGAGGATGCGCGCGTGCTGCGCGAGGACGGCACCCCGATCCCCGGGCTGTACGCGACCGGGAACGCCTCGGCGGCGGTCATGGGCCGCACGTACGCGGGCGCCGGCGCGACGATCGGACCGGCGATGACGTTCGGCTACCGCGCCGCCAAGCACGTGGCCGCGCGCCTCTCGGCACGCCCGGTGGAGCACGCGTGATGGGCGAGATGCGCGAGACCTACGACGTCGTCGTCCTCGGCACCGGCGCCGCCGGCCTGTCCGCCGCGCTGACCGCCGCAGCGCTCGGCGGCTCGGTCGGCCTCTTCGAGAAGGCGCCGACGGTCGGCGGCACGACGGCCGTGTCCGGCGGTGTCGCCTGGATCCCCGCACACGAGCGCCCCGACGTGCCGTCGCCGCCCACCGTCGACGAGGCGCTGACCTACCTGCGGTCGCTGTCGAACGGCACGATGGACGACGCGCTCGTCGAGGTGTTCGTCCGCCAGGCCGCGCCGACGATCGAGTTCCTCGAGGCGCACAGCCCGGTCCGCTTCTCGGTCGCCGAGGGCTTCCCCGACTACAAGCCCGAGCACCCGGGGGCGCGGCCGCAGGGCGGTCGCTCGTTCAACCCGCAGCCGTTCGACTTCAGCGAGCTCGGGGAGTGGGCGGCGCGGGTCACCGCGTTCCCGCAGGACTTCAGCAACGTCGGCTTCGACGCCGAGACCCGCGCGCGGATGTGGGGCGACGCCGACGGGCCCGCGCCCGGATCCGATGTCCGCGTCACCGGCGCGGCGCTGGTGGGCGCGCTGTTGCGCGGGCTGCTCGACCTCGGCGTCGAGCCCCGGACCGGCCATCGCGGCGTCGATCTCCTGCGCCACGGCGCCGAGGTCACCGGCGTGGTCCTCGAGACCGGCGACGGGCGGATCGAGGTCGGCGCGCGCCGCGCGGTCGTCATCGCGTCGGGCGGCTTCGAGTGGGACCCCGAGCTCGTCAAGGCGTTCCTGCGCGGTCCGATGGACGGCCCCGTGTCCCCGCCGTACAACACCGGCGACGGCCTGCGGATGGCGATGCGCGCCGGCGCCGGCCTGGGCTCGATGGGCCACGCGTGGTGGGTGCCGGTCGTCCAGATGCCGGGCGACACCTACGAGGGCCATCCCCGCAGCCGCAGCGTCCGCCTCGAGCGGACGCGCCCGCGGAGCATCATGGTGAACCGGTACGGGCGGCGGTTCTGCAACGAGGCCGCCGACTACAACAGCCTCGGCGGCGCGTTCCACTACTTCGACGGCGTCCGGTTCGAGTTCCCGAACCTGCCGGCGTGGCTCGTCATCGACCACCGGCACCTCGAGACCTACGGGTTCCTCGGCTTCGGCGCCGGCGACGAGCTGCCCGGATGGCTGCACCGGTCGGCCGATCTCACCGAGCTCGCGCAGCGGACGGGCATCGACGCCGAGGGCCTCGCCGGCACGATCGCCGCGTGGAACGCGAACGTCGCCGCCGGTCACGACCCGGACTTCCGGCGCGGGGCCAGCGCCTACGACGGCTACTGGGGCGACCGGTCGCAGCCGACCGTCGCCGAGCAGACGCTCGGCCCGATCGACGAGCCACCGTTCTACGCCGTGCGGATCAGCAGCGGCTGCCTGGGCACGAAGGGCGGTCCGCGCACCGACGTCCACGGGCAGGTGCTCGACGTCGACGGGCGCCCGATCACCGGCCTGTACGCAGCCGGCAACGCGATGGCCGGCCCGACCGGGATCGCGTACGGCGGCGCCGGCGGGACGATCGGGCCCGCGCTCGTGTTCGGGCACCGCGCCGCCGTCCACGCGCTCGGCGCCGCCGTCGGGGCCGCCCGATGAGCGCGTTCGAGCGCCGCACGATCGTCGTCGACGGGCTGACGACGACGTACCTCGAGGCAGGCGCCGGCAACGGCGACCCGCTCGTGCTGCTGCACGGCGGCGAGTTCGGGGCCAGCGCCGAACTCGGCTGGGAGCGCACGATCGGCGCGCTCGCCGAGCGCCACCACGTGCTCGCCCCCGACCAGCTCGGCTATGGCGGCACCGCAAAGGTCATCGACTTCAACGAGGGCCGGCGGATGCGGATCCGCCACGTCGCGCGGTTCTGCGAGGAGCTCGGGATCAGGTCGGCGGGCTTCGTCGGCAACTCGATGGGCGGCCTGAACCTGCTCGTCGACGCGACGTCGGACGACCCGCTCCTGCCGGCGAACCGGATCGTCGCGATCTGCGGCGGTGGCGAGATCCTCACGAACCCGCACTCGGCCGCGCTGTTCGACTACGACACGACGTTCGAGGCGATGCGGAGGATCGTCGCCGCGCTGTTCGCCGACCCGGCGTACGCGGCCGACGACGAGTACGTGCGCCGCCGCCACGAGTCGAGCCTCGCGCCGGGCGCGTGGGAGGCGATCGCTGCCGCGCGGTTCCGCCGGCCCGGCGCCGAGAAGCCCTCGAAGCCCCGCTGGGACCTGCCGTACGAGCGGATCGGCGTGCCGACGCTCGTCATCGAGGGCGGCGCCGACAAGCTCAAGCCCGCCGGCTGGGCGGCCGAGATCGCCGAACGGCTGCCCGACGGCCGGTCGCTCGTGATCGACGGCGCCGGGCACTGCCCCCAGATCGAGCAGCCCGCGCGCGTCAACGAGATCCTGCTCGACTTCTTCGCCCGGATGCCGGCGGCATGAGCGGGTTCGAGGGCAGGCGCGTCGTCGTGACCGGGTGCGCGTCGGGCATCGGCGAGGCGCTCGCCCGCATCCTGGTGGCGCGCGGCGCCGAGGTCGTCGGCCTCGACCGGCAGGATCCCGAGGTGCCCGTCGCCGAGTTCCACCACGTGGACCTCGCCGACTCGGACTCGATCGCCGAGACGGCCGTCGCGATCGGCGATCCGGTCGACGTCCTGTTCAACGTCGCCGGCATCTCGGGCACGATCGGCGCCCGGACGATCGTCGGCGTGAACTTCGTCGGCACGCGCGAGCTGACCGACGCGCTGCTGCCCGCGATGGGGGCGGGGTCGGCGATCGTCACCACCGCCTCGATCGCGGCCTCGCGCCACCGGGCACGGCGGGACCTGGTCGAGGAGCTGCTGACCACCCGCAGCCGGGAGGAGGCGCTCGACTGGGTCGCCGCCCACGCCGACGAGGTCGGGACCGGGTACGCGATCTCCAAGGACGCGATCGTCTGGTGGACGCTGCACCGCGCCGTCGATCTCGCGCCCGCGGGCATCCGCGTGAACTGCGTCGCCCCGGGCACGACGGCGACCCCGATCATCGAGGCGACGCGGGCCGCGCGCGGCGACGCGTTCCTCGAGGCGATCCCCATGCCGCTCGGCCGGATGGCCGACCCCCGCGAGCAGGCGGAGGTCCTCGCGTTCCTCGGCGGCCCCGGCGCGAGCTACGTCAGCGGCCAGGTCGTCTGGGTCGACGGCGGGTACATGGCCGGCGTCGCGACCGGGGCGATCGAGGACGTCACGGGGAGCGTCGGGACCGCCGCCGGCGGCTAGCCGGCGAGCATCCGCGGCCACACCGGCGCCGATCGAGCTGCGCGACGCGCTCCCGCGGGCCGCGACCGGCAAGGCGCGGCAGCACGTGTGCGCCGGCCGGACCGGGAGGGGCGACCTAGCTCGGAGACGCGAGCGGCCACGTGACCGACAGGCCGCCGTCGACGACGAGGTCCTGGCCGGTGATGTGGCCGGCGAGCGGCGAGGCGAGGAAGAGGAGCGCGCCGGCGACGTCGGCGGGCTCGGCCAGCCGGCCGAGCGGCGTGCGGCGGGCGTTCTCGCGGTTGGCCTCGGCGAAGCGCGGGTCCGCGCGCAGGCGCGGGGTGAGGACCGCGCCCGGCGAGACCGTGTTGACGCGGATCCGGTCGGGACCGAGCTCGACGGCGGCGGTCCGCGCGAGCGACCGCAGCGCCGCCTTCGCCATTCCGTACAGCCCGTGGCCCGGCGCGCTCGTCAGAGCCGACACCGACGCGACGAACGTCAGCGAACCGCCGCCCGCACGGCGCAGCGCCGGCGCCGCGGCGCGCAGGACGCGCACCGCCTGGCCGGACACGATCTCCGACTGCCACCGGACGTCCTCGTCGCGCGCGGCCTCGAGCGGCTGCCAGCGGACGAGGCCGACGATGTCGGCGACGCCGTCGATGCGCCCGTGCTCGCGCTCGGCGTCGGCGAGCACAGCGTCGATCGCCCCCGGCTCGGTCACGTCGCACACCGCCGCCGTCCCGGCGGTGGCGGCTGCGGTCCGCTCGGCCTGCTCGGGGTCGATGTCGGCGCACACGACGTGCGCGCCGGCGCCCGCGAGCATCTCGGCGGTCGCGCGGCCGATCCCGGGGCCGGCGCCGACGACGACGTGGACCCGGCCGTCGAGGCGCAGCGGCCCGGTCACGTCAGCGCTCCGGTCGTGTGGGGCAGCCGTCCGCAGGCGACACCGGCCATGTACCCGCCGTCGACCCAGACGACCTGGCCGGTCACGTACGACGCGGCCGGGCTGCCGAGGAACGCCATGACCGCCGCCGGCTCACCGGGCCGTGCGGTCCGGCGCGCCGGCAGCGGGATCGCGTCGAGGACCGCGTCGCCGCGCCGCGCGCGCGAGCGCGCGAGGATCGGCGTGTCGGTCAGGCCGGGCGCGACGCAGTTGATGCGGATGCCGCGGCGTGCGAGCGGAACGGCCGCGCGCAGGGTGTACCGCAGCACGGCCTCCTTCGAGATCGCGTATCCGGAGCCGAGCGCGGGGGCATGCTCGCGCGCCCACGCGACGGCCGCGGAGTGGCCGGGCGTGGCGAGCAGCGCGTCGGTGAGCGCCTGACGCTCGGCATGGCGCGACGCGGCGATCGACGCGGTGGTGACGATCGCGGCGCCCGGGCTCATGCGCTCGCTCACGCGCTCGGTGAGCATCCGCGTCCCGGCGAAGTTCACCGCGACGACCGTCGCGGGGTCGGGGGCGCTCGCGATCCCCGCCACGGCGAACAGCGCATCCGGCGCACCGACCGCCTCCGCCGCCTCGGCGATCGACGCAGGGTCGGCGAGATCGAGCGGGACGAACCGCCCGACCGGCCCCGCACGGAGATCGAGCCCGACCACCTCCACCCCGTCCGCCGCGAGGCGTTCGGCGAGCGCGCGCCCGATGCCGGACGCGTAGCCGGTCACGACCGCGCACCTCACGCGCGGGCGGTCAGCTCCATCCTGCTGCTGACGTCCTCGACGCTGAGCGTGTCGGCCGGCGCGTCGAGCACGACCTTCCCGCCGTCGAGCATCACGACGTCGTCGGCGACGCCACCGAGTACGTCCTCGATGAGCTGCTCGACGAGCACGATCGTCAGGCCCTCGTCCCGGAGCCGGCGGATCGCCTGGTGGACCTCGTCGACGATGACGGGCGCCAGGCCGGCCGAGGGCTCGTCGATGAGCAGGACCCTCGGACGGCTGACGAGCGCCTGGGCGATGGCGAGCATCTGCTGCTGGCCGCCGCTGAGCGCGCCGGAGGCGTGGTCACGGCGCTCGGCCAGCGCCGGGAACCGCTCGTACACCTCGTCGAACAGCGACCGCAGCTCGTCGCCGCGCGCGTCGTGCGCGAACGCCCCGAGCCGTAGGTTCTCCTGGACGGTCAGCGACCGGAAGATCCGGCGGCCCTCCTGCACGAGCGTCAGCCCCGCCTTCACCCGCGCATGCGTCGGGCGCCCCGTGATGTCCTCGCCGTGCAGCCTGACGGTCCCGGCCTTCGCCGGCAGCAGGCCGGCCAGCCCGGACAGGAGCGTGGTCTTGCCCGCGCCGTTGCGGCCGACGAGCGCGCAGATCCGGCCGGTGCGCACGGTGAACGACACGTCCCACACGGCGGTCAGGTCGCCGTAGCCGAGCCGCAGCCCGGTGATCTCGAGGGCCTCGCTCATGCATCCTCCTCGGCGCGTGCGCCGGCGGCCGCGGGCGCCTGCGACCGCGATCCCAGGTACGTCGCGATGACGGTCTCGTCGTTGCGGATCTCGTCCGGGGTCCCCTCGGCGATGACCTCTCCGAGCGCCATCACGACGACGCGGTCGGCGAGGTCGAGCACGAACCGGACGTTGTGCTCGACGATGATCACCGTGCCGCCCGCGTCGCGCGCGCGGCGGACGAGCCGGGCGAGCTCCTCCTGGCCGGCATCGTCCAGGCCCGCTGCGGGCTCGTCGAGCAGGATCACCCCTGGCTGCGCGACGACCGCGCGGACGACCTCGAGCAGGCGCCGCGTGCCGAGCGGCAGCGCCTGCGCGTCCGTGCCCGCGACCTCCGCCAGGCCGGCGAACGCCAGCGCGGACGCCGCGGCCCGCCGGTCTTCGGCCCGGGTCCGCCGCATCTTCGGGGATCGCAGGACGACGCCGGGCAGCCGCGGCCCCGGCCGCCCGAGGCGCCCGCACTCGACGACCTCCTGCGCGGTCATGCCGCGCGGGATGAGCGGGGTCTGGAACGTGCGGCTGACGCCCTGCCGTGCGATCCGGTCCGGGGACAGCCCGCGCAGCTCGCGGTCGCCCAGTCGGATCTGGCCCTCGTCCGGGCGCACGAAGCCGGAGATCGCGTTGAGCAGCGTGGTCTTGCCCGCGCCGTTGGGACCGAGGATCGCGAGCACCTGCCCGGGCTCGGCACGCAGGTCGACGCCGTTGAGCGCCTTGACGCCGTCGAAGGCCTTGCGCACGCCGGCGACCGTGACGCGCTCGCCGGGGACACGGAACGTCCCGGCCTCGGCTGCGGGGACGGCATGGCTCGTGGCGGGATCGAGACCGGCGCGTCGCAGCAGCGTGCGGCCGATCGACGCCAGCCCGCCGGACAGCAGCACGCCGACGACGACGAGGAACACGCCGTAGAGCAGGGTCGAGAGCTTCTCGGCGCCGCTGGTCTGCAGCGGCCCGAGCACCAGCAGCGCCGCGCCGACAGGGGCGCCGTAGATGCTGTCCACGCCACCGATGATCGACGCGGCGAGCAGCGCGATCGCCAGGTTGAGCGTGAACGCGTCCGGCGAGATGAACCCGGTGAGGTACGCGAACACGCAGCCGGCCGCGCCCGCCGGGAGGCTGCCGAGGACGTACGCGCGCAGGCGCAGGCGGTAGGCGGACAGCCCGAGCGACGCGGCCAGCGACGGGCTCTCGCGCAGCACCCGCAGCGCATGGCCATGCCGGGACAGGACGATGTTGCGCACGACCATCAGCCACAGGAAGCCGAGGACGAGCGCGAAGACGAAGAAGTCCGACCACGCGAGCGTGATGCCGAACAGCGTCGGGTCGAGGATGCCGCTCAGGCCCTGTAGGCCGCCCGTCTCCTCCTCGAACAGCATCAGCACGTCGGGGATGAGCAGGACGAGGAAGAACGACGTCAGGGCGAGCGACCAGTGTCCGAGGCGCAGGCCCGGGACGCCCGAGACGAGACCGACCGCGCCGGCGGCCGCAACGGAGGCGACGAGGGCGATCAGCAGCTCGTACTGGCCGTGCGACGCGAGGACGCCGGTGACGTATGCGCCCGCGGCGAACATCGCGACCTGACCGAGCGCGAGCTCGCCGCCGTAGCCGAAGCTGAGGTTCAGCCCGCTGACGATCAGCGTGTAGACGACGATGATCATCACCTGGCGCTGGCCGTACTCGCCCATCACCGCGAGCGAGACCACCCCGACGAGCGCGGTGAGGACGAGCGGGACGACCCATCCGTGGCGGGTGAGTGCCCTGGCGCTCACAGCAGCCGGACCTCCCGGTCGCCGAGCAGGCCCGTCGGCTTGATCATCAGGACCGTCAGCAGGAGCACGAACAGGATCAGCAGCGGCGCCTCGCTGCCGACGTACCGGAGGCTGAGCTGCTCGGCGAGCCCGGTGACCATCCCGCCGAGCAGGGCGCCGGCGTAGCTGCCGAACCCCCCGACGGCGACCGCCACGAAGCCGAGGATCACGAGGTTGTTGCCGAGCGTGACGTTCGCCGTGACCTTCGAGGCGACGATCACGCCGACGGCCATCGCGAACATGCCCGCGAGCACGAACCCGAGCGTCTGCACGCGACCCGCGTCGATCCCGCGCAGGCGCGCCGCCGCCGCGTCGGTGATCGCGGCCCGGCTCGCCAGCCCGAACCGGGACCTGCGGTGCGCGACGTGCAGGACCGCGGCGCTGACGACCGCGAGTGCGATGATCAGCAGGTCGGTCTTCTCGACCTGCCCGCCGAGCAGCGTCAGCGCGCCTTCGTCGAGCAGGACCGGCGGGACGTTGCGCGCGTTCGTGCCCCAGATGACCAGCGCCGCGCCGAGCATCACGACCGACGCACCGACCGTCGTCACGAGCGCGCCGTGACCGCCACCCGCGTCGGGGAGCGGCCGGATCGCCAGCCGCTCCTCGACGAAGCCGAGCACGCCGCCGAGCACGAGCGCGCCCGCGAGCACGACCACGACCGGCACGTCATGCGCGACGAGGCCCTCGTAGGCGAGGAACGTGCCGAGCATGATGAACTGCGGCTGGGCGAAGTTGAACACGCCCGAGGTGGTCAGCACGAGGTTGTACGCCACGGCGACGAGGGCGTAGACCGCGCCCACGGCGAGTCCGGCCCAGATGACAGTCACGGCTCCGCCCCTTTCCGGATCAGCCCTGGCCGGGCACCATCAGCCCGTCCTCGCGCTTGCCCGCGGGAACGGTGTCCCACCAGTTCTCGACGTCGTACTGGGGGTAGTGCTCGTCGGGCGAGAAGCCCTTCTGGGACAGGAACCAGCCCTTGATCGACGTGCCGTCCGTGATCTGCTCGAGCGCGTCGCGCATCGCGGTCGAGTCGGTCGAGCCGGCCTTCTCGGCTGCCGCGCGGGCCAGCAGCAGGCAGCTGTAGTTGTCGGCGTAGACCTGCATGCCGAACGCCAGGTCGGGCGAGGTCTCCTTGAGCGCCTTGTGGAAGGCCTGGAACTCGGGCGTGTTCGTGACGTCCGACCCCTTCACGTCGACCTTCTGCATGTTGAGCTTGACGCCGTCGAGCGCCTTGGTGCCGACGAACGACGTGAGGTCGTTCACGCCGAAGGACGAGTTGCCGAGCACGGGGACGTCCCACTTCAGCGCCGACCGCGCCTTGAGCATCACGCCCGCGACCGGCCCGAACCCGTCGAGGAGCAGGGCATCGGGGTTCTTCGAGCGCAGCTTGGACATCTGCGTCTTCAGGTCCACCGCCGCCGGGTCGACGAGCTCCACGATCAGCGTGATCCCGGCCTCCTTCGCCGCCGCCTTCGTCGCCTCGAGCGTGTTCCGGGCGAGCTCGGTGTCGGGGAACATCGCAGCAACCTTCTTGTAGCCGAGCTCCTGCATCGCCACGACCGACGCCTGCGCGATGCGGCTCGACAGCGTCGACGTGCCGAACACGTACGACGGTGTCTCGGCGAGCTCGTCGGACGCCGCCGAGGTGCAGGAGAGGAGCTTCTGGCGGTTGAGGAACGGGTACATCGGCACGGCCTCGCCGCTGGTCGCGCCGGCGATGACGAAGTCGTAGTCGGTCGACGACGTCTCCTTCTGCAGCACGCTGACCGCCTGCGTCGACGTGCCCGCACTGTCGGCGAACTTGATCTCGACCTCCTCGCCGGCGATCCCGCCGTCGGCGTTGACGATGTCGACCGACGTCTGGATCGCGGCCTTGTCGGCCTGCCCGATCGCCGACACCTGCCCGCTGAGCGGCAGGACGGCGAGCACCCGGAACTTGCCGTCGCCGTCCCCGCCGCTGCTGCCGCCGCTGCCGCCGGCTTCGTCCTTGCCGCATCCGGCCGCCGCGAGCGCGACCACCGCACAACCAAGCGCCACCGCCTGCCTCTTCCACCGCATCGAGGTGCCTCCTAGACCCGGAATCTCCGTGCAAATACCGCTCGTCTTTGAGCGATATCTGCCGCAGCAGTGTTAGCGACGCGGGCCGACGTGTCAAGCGCAGGGCAGCACGGAGTCCCCACGCAGCGGGCGGTGAGATCCACGGAGCGCGCGGTCCGTGAGCTCCGGACGGGCGCGGAGGGGCGGCGGCGGCGCGACGGTTCACGTCCGGGCGCGGCTCGGCCTGGCGGTCAGCGGGCTCGGGGAGGAGCTACAGGAGACCCGCAGGCGTAGGGCCGGACGGGCCTGAGCCCGCCCGGCCGGACGCGGAACAGCTTGCCCGGGACACGCGGGCGCCCCTGCGCCCGCGCACCCCGCATCAGGGGACGGACTACCTGTAGTCCTTGTTGAAGTAGCAGTCGATGCCGCTGCTCGTCTCGCCCTGCGCGAAGAGGGCCAGGACCGGCTCCTTGCGGTTCTTGCGCTTGACGACCTTGACGTAGGTCTTGCGCATCACGCCGGTCTGGAAGGTGATCTTGGCGCCCTTCTGACGCCACGTGCCGTTCGTCTGGGACTTGAGCCGGCCCTTCTGGCCGCGCCAGCCGTGCTGGTAGACCCCGCCGCCCTTGAGGCGGATCGAGTTCTGGTACACGAGCCCGCCGAACATGTTCGGGTCGAACGAGTAGCAGTCGTACAGGCCCATCTTGGGCTTCAGAGCGGCCGGTGCCGGGGCGGGGACCGCGGCGAGCAGGGCCACGGCCAGCGTCAGGGAGAGGGAGGAGCGCAGGGAAGTCACCGCGGCAACCTACCGAACGGATGGTGCACCGCGCGTGCAGGACCGCCTAGGAGCCCGCCCGCCGGCGCGGCTCCAGCGCGGCGACGAGCAGGTCCAGCAGCCGCTCGCGCTGGTCGTCCCGCTCCGGCGCGGCCGGTACGGAGAGGACCCCGGCGAGCATGGCCAGGACGTCTCCCGCGTCGACGTCGGAACGCAGGTCGCCCGCCCGCGCCCCGGCGTCGAGGAACGCCTGCAGCGTCGCGCGTAGGTGCGCGTGGGTCCCCTCCGCGTCGATGTCCCCTCGCGCGATCATGGCCCGGAGCGCGTCGATCATGCTGTGCTTGGCCGCGGCCCACTCGGCGAAGAGGCTCATCCAGCGGCGGAGCGCGACGGCCGGCGGCTCGCGCTCGAGCAGCTCGCGCGCGCCGTCGCCGAGGCGGCGCATCTGGTCGCGGTAGACCGCCTCGACGAGAGCCTCGCGCGTGGGGAAGTGCCGGTAGAGCGTGCCGATCCCGACGCCGGCCTCGCGCGCGATCGACTCGAGCGTGACGCGCTCGCCGCCCGCGCCGAACGCCCGTGCGGCGACGGCGAGCAGCTTCTCGCGATTGCGCTGCGCCTCCGCGGCGCGGGCTCCGCGACGGGTGGTGGGCTCGACCGCCATCTGCGGGAGGATACCGGCACAAACGGAGGACCCTCCGCTCCTGTGCTACCGTCCAATCGGAGCACCCTCCGTTTCATCTCCCAGAGGAGACCCTCGTGGACTACCGCACGCTCGGCCGCACCGGCATCAAGGTCAGCCCCTACGGGCTGGGAGCGCTCATGCTCGGCGCCTCGATCGGCAACCCCGACCACGACGACGCGGTCCGGATGATCCACCGCGCGCTCGACGCCGGGATCAACCTCGTCGACACCGCCGACGCCTACTCGCGCGGCGAGTCGGAGATCGTCGTCGGCAAGGCCCTCGAGGGCCGGCGCGACGACGTCGTGCTCGCCACCAAGGTGGGGCTTCCGATGGGCGACGGCCCGAACCGGGGCGGCGCGTCGCGGCGCTGGATCACCTCCGCCGTCGAGGCCTCGCTGCGACGGCTGCGGACCGACTACATCGACCTCTACCAGGTCCAGCGCCCGGATCCCGACACCGACATCGAGGAGACGCTGGCCGTGCTCACCGACCTCGTCCGCAGCGGCAAGGTCCGCGCCATCGGGACGTCGACGATGCTCGCCTCGGACATCGTCGAGGCGCAGTGGGTGGCCGAACGCCGCGGCCTGGAGCGCTTCCACACCGAGCAGCCGCCCTACTCGATGCTCAACCGCGGGATCGAGCGCGACGTCCTCCCGGCCGCCGAGCGTCACGGCATGGGCATCCTCGTGTGGGGCCCGCTCGGCCAGGGCATGCTCACCGGCCGGGCGCGCCGGGGCCGGCCGAGCGACCTGGTCCGCAGCGGGCTGCTCCCCGCGATCGACGACGAGCGTCGCCTCGACGCGGTCGAGCGCCTGCTGCCGCTGGCCGAGGAGGCCGGGCTCCGCATGACGCACATGGCGATGGCGTTCGCGATCGCCCATCCGCAGGTCACGAGCGCGCTCGTCGGACCCCGGACGAGCGAGCAGCTCGACGACCTCCTCGCCGGGCTCGAGGTCCGGCTCGACGACGAGCTGCTGGACCGGATCGACGAGGTCGTCCCGCCGGGCACCGACGTCACCCCGCTCGACCAGGTGTTCGTCCCGGCGGTCCTGCGGCAGCCCGAGCTGCGCCGCCGGCCGCTGCGCGAGCGCGCCGCGGTGACCGCAGCCGCCTGATCCGGGCGGCTCGCCCCGCGAGCCGGGCTCTGTCAGGCGCGAAGCGCGGACCGGGTGCGCACGAAGCCCTCCGGGACCAGGACGTCGTCGGGCGTGAGGTCGTGGACGGACGCCTTGCCGAGGCCGACGAGGGTCTCGTCGATCCCCTGCCGCAGGATCTCGAGCACGTTCGTGACGCCGGCCTGGCCGTTCGCGGCGAGCCCCCACAGCGCGGCGCGGCCGATCATGACCGCGCGCGCCCCGAGCGCGAGCGCCTTGACGACGTCGCTCCCCCGCCTGATGCCACCGTCGAGCACGATCTCGATCTCGCCGCCGACCGCCTCGACGACCGCCGGGAGGAGGCGGATCGCCGCGGGCGTCCCGTCGAGGTTGTTGCCGCCGTGGTTGGAGACGCTGATCGCCGACGCGCCCGCGGCGACGGCGTTCCGCGCGTCCTCGGGATGGCTGACGCCCTTGATCATGAACGGCCCGTCCCACTGCGAGCGCATCCACGCGATGTCCTCCCACGTGGGAAGCGGCGTCATCATCCACTCGCCGTAGGCCTGGAAGAACCCGGGGGCCGGGTCGCCCATGTTCGGCACCGTGAGGGCCGGCGGACCGCCGGCGCGCAGGAAGTCCCGCAGCCAGCGCGGGCGGGCCAGCGCCTCCGGCGCCAGCCTGAGGAGCGTCTTGACGTCGTAGCGCTCGGGGATCGCCGGGCTCCCCCAGTCACGGCGGTGCGCGAACGTCCAGTCGAGCGTGAGGATGATCCCCTGCGCGCCGTTCGCCCGGGCCTGCTCGAGGATCTGCGCGACGCGGTCGCGACCGCCCATCCAGTAGACCTGGAAGAACGTCCTGGGGTTCGCCGCGGCCACCTCGCGCAGGTGCCTGCTGGCGAAGCTGCTGAGCCCCATCGCCGTGCCGGCGTCGTTCGCCGCGCGGGCGACCGCGACCTCCGCATCGGGATGGACGGCCTGGACGCCCGTCGGGGAGATCAGGACGGGGAACGCGACGTCCTGCCCCATGACCTGCGTACCGAGCTCGCGCGGACCGAGCCCCGGCGCGATCCGCGGCACGAACCCGAGCTCGGCGAACGCCTGCTCGTTGTCCGAGCGCGTCACGCCCCGCTCGGCACCGGCGAGGATCGCGCTGTACACCGAGCGCGGCAGGCGCCGCCGAGCGCGGCGCTGCGCCTCGGCGACCGACTCGAACCAGTCCCGGGTGCTCGCCATCAGGCCTCGCCGCCGACGAGCGCGAGGAGCTCGGCGACGGGGTTGTCCTCACACGGGCGGACCTTGGTCAGGCGCGAGGGCTTGCGCCTGGAGTGGTCGACCCGCGCCTTGGGCTTGACGAGCTCGGCGTCGCGCGCGGCGAGGGCGGCCTCGCCGTGGCCGAGCACGCACTCGGGATCGGGGCCGTCGAGCGGGAGGCCGGTGAAGAACTTCGCCGCCATGCAGCCGCCGCGGCACGCGTCGTAGAACGAGCAGCTCGCGCACGCGCCGCCGCTCTCCGGCTCGCGCAGGCGGGCGAACAGCTCGCTGTCGCGCCAGACGCCCTCGAAGCCGCGGGGCTCGCGGACGTTGCCGGCGAGGAACTCGTCGTGGATCGCGAACGGGCACGCGTACACGTCGCCGACGGGATCGATGAGACAGACCACGCGCCCGGCGCCGCAGAGGTTCAGCCCGGGCAGCCCGTCACCGTACGGGGCGAGGTGGAAGAACGAGTCCCCGGTGAGGACCCGCTCGCCGCGGCTGCTGAGCCACTCGTACAGCTCGCGCTGCTGGCTCGGCGTGGGATGCAGCTCGTCCCAGACGTCGGCGCCGCGCCCGCTCGGACGCAGGCGGGTGATCCGGAGCTGGGCGCCGTACCGGTCGGCGATCTGCTCGAACGCGTCGAGCTGCGAGACGTTGTGGCGGGTGACCACGACGCTGAGCTTCGGCTGTTCGAACCCCGCCGCGTGCAGGCGCTCGAGCGCGGTGAGCGCCATCTCGTACGAGCCCGGGCCGCGCACGGCGTCGTTGACCTCGGCGGTCGCGCCGTCGAGCGAGATCTGCACGTCGACGTAGTCGCTCGCCGCGAGCCAGGCGGCGCGCTCCGGCGTGATCCGGCTGCCGTTCGTGGAGAACTTCACGCCCACGTGGTGCGCGGTCGCGTACTCGACGAGCTCCCAGAAGTCCTTGCGCACGGTCGGCTCGCCGCCGCCGATGTTCACGTAGAACACCTGCATGCGCTCGAGCTCGTCGATGACCGCCTTGCACTCGGCGGTCGTGAGCTCGCGCGGGTCGCGACGCCCGCTGCTCGACAGGCAGTGCACGCACGCGAGGTTGCACGCGTACGTCAGCTCCCACGTCAGGCAGATCGGGGCCTCGAGCCCGCGGGCGAACTCGTCGTTCAGGGCGCCGCGCGCCTGCGACCGGCGCCGGAGGAAGCTCAGCCGGCGCGTGTCGAAGTCATAGGCCAGCGCGCCGAACCGCTCGGGGCGCAGCGCGGTCTCGTCGCTCAGGCCCGCGGCCCGGCGCAGCTGCTCGGTCTGCACGGCGTCAGTACACGCCGCACATGCCGTCGATGGAGACGTCCTCCACCAGCACCTCGTCGTCGAGCACGAGGTCGTCCTCGGTCAGCACCTCGTCGTGCTGCGCGGCCGAGCGCTCCTCGATCGCGGGCGCCTCGGGCATGGTGATGTCGGTCATCGCCTCTCCTTGCGATAGTCGGATAGGCCGCGGAACTTAAGCGCACCCAGTGTCAGAAAGCAAGCCCGAGTCCACACGCCGGCGCGGTCGCCCCCCGTCGACCAGCAGGCGCGAGCTCTCCGAGCTCGCGCTCCGGCTGTTCGTCGAGCGCGGGTTCGACGAGACGACGATGGACGACATCGCGGACGAGCTCGGCATCGGGCGGCGGACGCTGTTCCGCTACTACGCCTCGAAGAACGACCTGGTGTGGGGCGAGTTCGACCAGGTGCTCGAGCGGCTCCGCCGCGATCTGGCCGCCGCCGGCGACATCCCGATCATGGACGCGATCCGGCAGGCCGCGGTCCAGTCGAACACGTACCCGGACGAGCTGCTCGACGAGCTGCACCTGCGGCTCAAGCTCATCCAGACCGTCCCGGCACTCCAGGCGCACTCGATGCTGAGGTACGCGGAGTGGCGGCAGGTGATCGCCGAGTACGTGGGATCGCGGCTGGGCTGCGCGCCGGACGACCTCGTGCCGGTCGCGATCGGGTACGCGGCGCTCGGCGCCTCGTCGGCCGCCTTCAGCCGCTGGGTGGCGCACCGCGACGAAGACATCCTGGCCCTGCTCGACGAGAGCTACCGGCTGCTGGCCGAGGGGTTCCGGTCAATTACGGCACCGGGTGTAGTATCTCGCTCGTGACGTCGCTCTCGGAGGCATCGTGGAGGCATGCCACGTCACTCTGCGAGCGCGTCCTCCTCATCCCGGTCGGCGCCACCGAGCAGCACGGACCGCACCTGCCGCTGACGACCGACACGGACATCGCCTGCGCGGTGGCCGCCGGCGCGAGCGCCGCGCTGCCGGACCGGATCGTCGTGGCGCCGCCCGTCGCGTTCGGAGCCAGCGACGAGCACAGCGGCTTCGCCGGGACGTTGTCGGCCGGCGTCGAGGCGACCGAGGCGTTCCTCCTCGCGCTCGGGAGGTCCGCGGTGCGCACGTGGCCCCGCGTGCTGCTCGTCTCGACGCACGGCGGCAACGACGGGGCGGTCCGCCGCGTCGTCCGGTCGCTGCGCCGTGACGGGCATGACGTGCGCGCGTGGACGCCGGCCTGGGGCGGCGACCTGCACGCCGGTCACAGCGAGACCTCGCTCATGCTCGCCATCGCGCCGGAGACCGTCGACCTCGACGCCGCCGAGCCGGGTGAGACCGGGACGCTCGGCGAGCTCATGCCGCGCCTCGCCACCGAGGGCGTCCGCGCCGTGAGCGCGAACGGCGTCCTGGGCGACCCCACCGGGGCCAGCGCGGCGGAGGGCCGGGCCCTGCTCGACGCCGCGATCGGCTCGGTGACCGACCTCGTCGGCGCCTGGTCCGCCGAGGTCACCGCGTGACCCGCACGCGGCGTGGCGCGCTGGTCGTGGGCGGCGCGCGCGGCATCGGGGCCGCGAGCGCCCTCGCGCTCGCCGAGACCGGCCACGACGTCGTCATCGTCGACCGGGCCTCCGACGACGCCCGGCTCCCGTACGCCCTCGCGACGCAGGAGGACCTGTCCGCGGCCGTCGCCGCCGCGCGTCGGGCCGGGGCCGACGCGCACGGGATCGCCGCCGACGCGTGTGACGAGCCCGCGATGCGCGCCGCGGTGGCCGACGCGGAACGCCTCCTGGGCGGGCTCGACTGCGTGGTCGTCACCGCGGGCGTGATCGCCGGCGGCGTTCCGATCTGGGAGCAGCCCGAGCAGGAGGTCGAGGCGGTGCTCGACGTCGACCTGCGCGCCGTCCTCGTCGCCGCCCGGGCCGGGGTGCCCGCGCTGCTGCGGCGGCCCGAGCCGCGCGCGGGGCGGTTCGTCGCAGTCGCCTCGACCGCGGCCTCGCGCGGCCTGCCGCTGCTGTCGGCTTACTGCGCAGCGAAGGCGGGCGTCGTCGGGTTCGTCCGGGCGCTCGCCGCCGAGCTGCGGGGCACCGGGATCACCGCCAACAGCGTGAGCCCCGGGTCGACCGACACCCCGATCCTCGTCGAGAGCGCCCGCCTGTACGGGCTGGAGCACCATGAGCTCTTCGGGGCCCAGCAGGCCATCGAACGGCTGATCTCGGCCGAGGAGATCGCCCGTGTCGTCAGCTTCCTCGCGGGGCCGGACTCGGGAGCGGTCACCGGGGCCGATCACGCCGTCGACGGCGGCCTGGCGATATGACGCGGGCGACGGCGCAGCCCGAGCGACCCCTCCCGCCCGCCGGGCTACGGGTCCGCCTCGCACCCGGGACGGTCGTCCGGGACGGCGGAAGGATCGTGCTCGGCGGCGCCCCCTCCCGGCTGCTCCGGCTCACCGACCGGGGAGCCGAGCTGGTGCTGAGCTGGCAGCCAGGCGGCGAGATCGGGCCCGGCCGCGCGCTCGCGAGGCGGCTGCTCGACGCCGGCGCGCTCCTCCCGGAGCCCGACCCGGCCGACGCCCGCGACCTCGCGGTGGTCGTGCCGACGCACGGCCGGGCGGCGCAGCTCGCGCGCTGCCTCGATTCGATCACCGCGACGGCGCCCGGCGCGGACGTGGTCGTGGTCGACGACGGCTCTCCCGATCCCGCGGCGATCGAGTCCGTGGCCCGCGCGCGAGGCGCACGGGTCGTCCGCCACGCGAGCTCGCGCGGGCCGTCCGAGGCTCGGAACACAGGGTTCCGCGCCACCGACCGCGAGCTCGTCGCGTTCGTCGACTCGGACGTCGTCGTCCTGCCGGCGACGCTGCCGCGGCTCGCCGGGCACTTCGCCGACCCGGCACTGGGCGCGGCCGCTCCGCGGATCCTCGCGCTCGAGGACACCGGCACGCTCGCCTCGTACGAGCGCGACCACTCCTCACTCGACATGGGCCGGCTGCCCGGCCGGGTGCGGCCCGGGGCCCCCGTCCCCTACGTGCCGTCCGCGACACTCGTGATCCGCCGCGCCGCGTTCGGGCGCGGGTTCGACCGCGAGCTGACCATCGGTGAGGACGTCGACCTGGTCTGGCGCATCGCCGAGGCGGGGTGGGGCGTCCAGTACGACCCGTCGGTCGCCGTGCGGCACGAGCACCGCACCGATCCGCGCGAGCTCCTCGAGCGGCGGTTCGTCTACGCGACCTCGATCGGCCTGCTCGCGGCGCGCCACCCGAGCGCGCTCCCCGCGGTGCACGTCGACGAGGCGACCGCGGTCGTCGCGCTGCTCCTGAGCCGCCGCCCGGCGCTCGCCGCACTGGTCGCCGGGCGCGTGGTGTGGCGGACCCGCGCGCTGCTGGCCGGCCGCACCGCCGACCCGACGAGGTTCGCCCTGCGGCTCACCGCACAGGCGGTCTGGCGCGCCGCCCGAGCTCTGGCGCACGCGGCGCGAAGGCCGTGGTGGCCGGTGCTGGCGGTCACGCGGCCGCGGCTGCTGGCGGCGGCGTGGGCGGTCGGGATCGCCGAGCGGCGCCCGGCCCGCCCGGCGCACGCGGCGCTGTGCATCGCCGACGACCTCGTCTCGGGGGCCGGCACCTGGTGGTCGTGCGCGCGGTACCGGACCGCCAGGCCGCTGCTGCCGCTGCGCCGGGCGCCCCGGTAGCCGTCGCCTTCGGTGAGCCGACACGACGGCAAGGACATCACATCGTGAGGACTCGAAGTGCCGGCTCTCAACGTCAGCTGCTCCGACTCGGGTTGACCTTCGCGCCGGTCAACACGTCGCCGGCGTTCGGCGTTGTGGCACCACTGATGACTCACGGCGCTTCGGCGGCGTCGCGGCGGCCGATCGCGCGACGCACAAACGCGGGTCGACGTGCAGCCGCGCAGCGATGTCCTTGGGGGTGAGGACGTGGCTGTCGTCGAGGTCGTCGAAGGGCGTGCGTGGCATCAGGTGGCAGATCGGAGGACGGTTTGCCACGAGCTCGCGCAACCTCCTCAACCCACCCCCCGAGCACTTCGACATGGAGCCCAGGTGGGTCCCGTTCGGGACCCGTGGGACCCAGACAGGACCCGCAAGTTCTCAGCGAGGCCGCAGAGCGTCAGGACGGGGGAACGAAAGAACCCCGCCGTAGCGGGGAGTTCCGAAGCCCTCTGCCGGACTCGAACCGGCGACCCCTTCCTTACCATGGAAGTGCTCTACCAGCTGAGCTAAGAGGGCGCGGGCAGCAAGCGTAGCGTGCGCGCGCTCAGCGCGGCAGGTCTGCGCCCCACAGGCCGGCGACGACACCGGCCACCGCGGCCGCGAGCAGCACGGCGATCGGCGGCCGCCGCGCGACGAGCGCGACCGCGGCGACGCCCGCGACGATCCACTGCCACGGCTCGACGATCCCCTCGAGCAGCGGTACCGCCGCGCCGAGGATCGCGCCGACCGCCGCGGGACCGGCGCCGTCGAGGAACGCGCGGGCGGTCCGGTTCTCGCGCAGCGCGGCGAAGCGGCGGCCGCCGAGCCCGACGACGAGGAACGACGGCGCGAACGCGACCGCCGCCGCGAGCAGCGCGCCGCCGAACCCCGCCGCGGCCCAGCCGACCACCGCGACGGTCTGCGTCACAGGCCCCGGGGTGATCTGGCCGAACGCGACCGCGCCCGTGAACTCGGCCTGCGTCATCCACCCGTACGCGTCGACCGCGTCACCCTGCATGAGCGGGATGATCACGAAGCCCCCGCCGTAGCTCAGCGCGCCGACCTTCAGCGCCGACCACGCCAGCTCGGGCAGGTCGGACACGGCGGCGAGGACGAGCAGCGGCCACGCGTGCGCGCCGAGCCGCGGCCGCCGGCCCGCCCACGGCCGGCGCACCAGCGCCTCGGCCGCGCCGGCCGCGAGCAGCACGAGCACGACGTACGGCCCGATCAGGACCGCGGCCGCGGCGCCCGCGACGACGTACGCGGCGGCGCGCCACAGCCGCGCGCCGTGCAGCCCGTCGAGCGACGACCGCCCGAGGACGAGCCCGGCCTGGACGACGACCGGGACGACGGCGGCGCCGGCGCCGGCGGCCAGCCCGAGCAGCCAGCGCGGCGGGTCGGAGCCGAGCGCGCCCGCAGCCAGGGCGAGGATCAGCACGAGGCCCGGCAGCACGAAGGCCAGCCCGCCGACGACCGCGCCCGCGGCGCCGGCGACCCGCTGCGCGCAGTAGATCGCGAGCTGTGTCGACGCGGGCCCCGGCAGCAGGCCGCACGCGGCGTTCGCGTCCTCGAACTCGCGCGCGTCGAGCCATCGGCGCCGCTCGACCACGAGGTCGCGCAGCAGCGCCACGTGCGCCGGCGGGCCGCCGAACCCCACGACGCCGATGCGCCCCCACTCGCGCAACACCTCGACGAGACCGGGGCGGGCGCTCACGGATCGGCATCATGCACGACCCATGGCACTGGCCGTCGTCATCTTCCTCGCCGCCCTGGCGACGATCGCGACCGAGCGGATCCACCGGACGAAGGTGGCCCTCCTCGGGGCGATCCTCATGCTGCTCACGCAGACGATCGACCAGGAGCACGCGATCGAGGCGGTCGACTGGAACACGATCGGCCTGCTCGCCGGGATGATGCTCATCGTCAAGCTGACCGAGACGACCGGCGTCTACACGTACCTGGCGATCCGGGCCGGTCAGCTCTCGGGTGGGCGGCCGATCCTCGTCGTCGCGGCGCTCGCCGGCGCGACCGCCGTGCTCAGCGCCTTCCTCGACAACCTCACGACGGTCCTGCTGATGGTGCCGATCACGTTCCTGCTGGCGGACACGTTCGACATCGACCCGATCCCGCTCGTGATCATCGAGGTCCTGGCGTCGAACATCGGCGGCACCGCGACGCTCATCGGCGACCCGCCGAACATCCTCATCGCCGGCGCCACCGACCTGTCGTTCACCGACTTCGTCGGGAACCTCGCGCCGATCTCGATCGTGGTCCTCGTCGCGGTCGTCGGGCTGCTCTACCTCGTCTTCCGCCGGCGGCTCTACATCGAGCCGGCGGCCCGCGCGCGCGTCGGCGAGCTCGACGCGCGCAAGTCGATCGAGGACCCCGACGAGCTGCGCCGCTCGCTGCCGATCCTCATCGGCACGATCCTGCTGTTCTTCGTCCACCGTCCGCTGCACCTCGAGCCGGCGACGGTGGCGCTGACCGGGGCGACCCTCATGCTGCTGCTCACCCGCCAGTCGGTCGAGCGCGCGCTCGCCGGGATCGAATGGCCGACGCTGTTCTTCTTCATCGGGCTGTTCGTCATGGTCGGCGCGCTCGAGGAGCGCGGCGCGATCGAGGAGATCGCCGACGCGATCGCCTCGGTCACCGGCGGCGACCGGACCGCTGAGCTGCTCGGGATCACCTGGTCGTCGGCGATCGCGTCGGGCGTCGTCGACAACATCCCGTTCACGGCGACGATGATCCCGGTGGTCGAGCAGCTCCAGGGCGACGCGACGAGCGACGACGCCTACTGGTGGGCGCTCGCGCTCGGCGCCTGCTACGGCGGCAACTTCACGCTCATCGCGGCCGCGGCGAACGTCGCCGCCGCCGGCATGGCCGAGCGCGCGGGGCGGCCGATCTCGTTCATGGGCTTCCTGAAGGTCGGCGTACCTGCCACGCTCCTCTCCATGCTGCTCGCGACCGGATACATCGCCCTCAGATACCTGTGAGCCCGCGCAAGGTCACCGACCTCGTCCACCGCGACCCGCCGGTCGTCCGCGACGACACGCCGCTGCGCGACGTCGTCCGGCTGCTGCTCGACGAGGGGCTGCCCGCCGTCCCGGTGGTCGACGCCGAGGGGCGGTACGTCGGGATCTTCGGCGAGCGCGAGTTCATCGCCGCCCTGTTCCCGAGATACGTGCAGAGCCTGAGCTACGCCGGCTTCATCCCCAAGCCGATCGAGGAGGTCCTCGAGAAGCGGCGTGAGGCGGCGTCCGAGCCGATCCGGGAGCACATGACCACCGAGCACGTCGACGTGCCCGCGGACGCGTCGGACGTCCAGATCGCCGAGACGTTCCTGCACCACCGCGTCCGCGTGCTCCCCGTCACCGAGAACGGGCGCGTCGTCGGGATCATCCTGCGCGGCGACTTCATGCGCGCGCTGGCCGAGAGCTTCCTCGACCAGGTCGACGACGACCGCGACTAGTTCGCGGCGACGAGCACGCGCTCCTCGGTCGTGAGCTGGTCGGCCGAGCCGCTCTTCAGCATCCAGCCGTCCGGGACGCGCACGGCGTCGCCCGCCTCGCCGAGCCGCCGCAGCGCGAGCGTCACCGTGGGGCGCTGCGCGCCGACGAGGCGCCCGAGCCGCTCGTGCGTGAGCTGCAGCGGCACGAGCACGCCCTCGGGGCGGACGCTGCCGAACACCTCGGCCAGGTGCCAGAGGATCGCGAGCACGCGGCTCTCGACGCGCGGCAGCGCGAGGATCGCGGCCTGCACCGCCAGCCGGCGGGACTGCGCGACGAGCCGCTGCTGGACGAGCGTGCTCAGCGCCGGCCAGACCCGGGCGGCCGCGTGGAAGCGCGCGTCGAGCAGCGCGACACGCGACGGCTGCTCGGCGTGATAGCCGACCTGCGAGCTCAGGCACTCGGCGTGCGGGCGCTCGGCGGCGAGCACGTCGCCCGGGCCGAAGAGCTGGGTCGTCGTCCGGTCCAGGACGCGGACGTCCCGCGCGACGGCTCCGGTGAGGACGAGCAGGAGCGCGCTGTCGCCGTGCCGCGCCGCCACCCCCTTGAGGTCGAACCGCCCGGAGGGGACGCGTGCGGTCGGCACGACCAGTGCGCGTCGGGCCTGGGGCATCTCTGCGTCCTGGATGTCCTGCGCGAAGGCGGGGTCGACGTCCAAGAGGCAGATCGTCCGAGCGTCCGACGTGAAGCGTGCGGCCATTGGCCCTCCCGCGACCAGGCGATTGACGACAGCCGTGACGGTCGGTCAGTCGGCTGCCTCGGGGTATATCCGAACCCGAGGGCTACCCGGGGAGCCGAGGCTCACGCGGTTGGTTGACAACGCGTGGGCTTCGGGCCGAAACCCGTGCAGGACCTGCTCAGAGGCGCAGCGCGCGCCCGCGCGGCACGACGACGAGCGGGCACGAGACCTCCTCGGCGAGCAGCCGGTGCGTCGTGCCGCCGAGCAGCACGGCCCCCAGCGGGCCGTACCCGCGCGACCCGGCGACGAGCAGATCCAGGTGGGCCGACCGCTCGGCGAGGATCACCGCGGCGTCGCCGGTGTGCAGCTCGCCCTCCGCCCGCACGCCGTCGCCGACGCCGGCGACCGCCGCGTCGAGCGCCGCCCGCCTCTCCTCTCGGAGCTGCTCGTCCAGGGGCTCGAGCGAGATCGTCCCGGGCGCCGCGAGCGCGGCGGCCACGAGCGGCTGGTGGGCGGTGATGATCCGCAGCGTCGCGCCGGTGCGGCGGGCGAGGTCCGCCGCGCCGTCGAGCGCGACGCGCGACTCGTCCGAGTCGTCGAACGCCACGCCGATCGCCGCCAGGGGCGCCGGCTCCCGCTCGGCGTAGCCGGCCGGAGCGATCGCGACCGGGCACGCCGCGCCGTGCAGCAGGCGCTCGGCGACCGTGCCCGGCACGATCCGGCCGACCGGGCCGCGGGTGGTGGAGCCGATCACGATGAGCGCGGCGTCCGCCTCCTCGGTCATCCGCTGCAGGGCGCGCGCGGGCGAGCGCGCCTCGACGACCCGCGCGTCGGCCACCGTGACGCCCTCCATCGTGGCGCCGAGCTCGAGCAGCGTCCGGCGCGCCTCCTCGCGCGCGGCGCGCTGGTCGTCGGTCTCGAACGGGATGTGCGCGAACACCGAGGCGAGCGTCACCGGCACCCCGGTCAGGCGCGCGAGCGTCTCGCCGAGCCGCACGGCGTCGAGCGTGCGCTCGCCGGCGTCGACGGCGATGAGGATCGTGCGCTCGGGCATGCGTGGCGGACCCTACCGGGCGACGCTCACGCCCGATCCTCTGCACGAGGGAGAAGTGGTGGGGGCAGGATTCGAACCTGCGAAGGCTGAGCCAGCGGATTTACAGTCCGCCCCGTTTGACCGCTTCGGTACCCCACCGGGCGGCCGAGCAGTCTAGCGAGGCGACTGCGGAACCTCGGCGAATGCGCGGCCGCGCGAGATCTCGAACTGCGCGTACTTGGACCCGCCCAGACAGATGGCGGTCCGCGCCTCGATCGAGCTCGCGGGAATGAACCACCGCCGGCCGTCCCCGACGAGTACGAACAGGCGGTCGTAGCGGCCGGCCTCGAACCGGCGGGCGACGCCGTTCCAGCTCTGGTTGCCGCCCTTCGTCTCGAGCATCACCTGGTAGTTGCCCGTCGGCGTCAGACGGCGCGACGTCTTGACCTGCACTCGCAGGAGCTCGCCGTCGAGGTCGGCGACGAGGTCGTAGTCGGGGCTGTGGCCGAGCGGGAGCGAGACGCGCGCGCCCTGCTCGGCGAGCCATTCCATGGCGGAGAACTCGCCGAGATCGCCTTGCTGCCGAGGACCGAGCACGAACATATGTTCGTGCTCGGGTCGGACGGACCGGTAGGGGTCGCTTAGACCGCGTCCCGCAGCCGCTGGGCCTCGGGCAGCGACTCGAGCTTCTTGAGCGTGTGGTTCTCGATCTGGCGGATCCGCTCGCGCGTGACGTTGAACGCGCGCCCGACCTCCTCGAGCGTCCGCGGCCGGCCGCCGGAGAGGCCGAAGCGCATCTCGATGACCTCGCGCTCACGCTGAGGGAGCGCCGCGAGCGCCTTGCGGACGTTCTCCTTGCGCAGGTTCTCCGACGCCAGCTCGAACGGCGACTCGGCGGTCTGGTCCTCGACGAAGTCGCCGAGCTCGGACTCCTCCTCCTCGCCGATCGGCTTCTCGAGCGAGACCGGCTGCTGGCTCATGCGCAGGATGTCGCGGACCTCGCGCACCGTGCACTCGAGCTCGGCGGCGATCTCCTCCGGCGTCGGCTCGCGGCCGAGCGACTGGACGAGCTGGCGCTCGACGTGCACGACCTTGTTGAGCTTCTCGACCATGTGGACCGGGATGCGGATCGTCCGGCCCTTGTCGGCGATCGCGCGGGTGACCGCCTGGCGGATCCACCACGTCGCGTACGTCGAGAACTTGTAGCCGCGGCGGTAGTCGAACTTCTCGACCGCGCGGATGAGGCCGAGCGAGCCCTCCTGGATGAGGTCCAGGAACGTCAGGCCCCGGCCCAGGTAGCCCTTGGCGATCGACACGACGAGGCGCAGGTTCGCCTCGACCATGTGCTGCTTGGCCGCCATGTCGCCGCGCTCGATGCGCTTGGCGAGCGACACCTCCTCCTCGGCGGTCAGCAGCGGCACGCGGCCGATCGAGCGCAGGTACAGACGCAGCGAGTCGAGCGACGGCTCGACGGTCAGGTCGATCGCCGGCTTCTTCGGCGCCTCCTCGCCCGCGGGCGAGCGGCGCGCCTCGGCGGCCGCCTCGACCTTCGCGGCCTCGCTGGTCGCGGTCCGGCCGTCCGCCCCGACGACCTCGATGCCCTGCTCGTCGAGCCAGCTGTGGAGCTCCGAGATCTGCTCCTTCGTGACCTCGACCTCCTCGAGGGCCGACGCGATCTGCTCGAAGGTCAGCAGGCCCTTCTCCTGCCCCTCGGCGATCAGCGGGCGGAGCTCGTCCATCTCGACGATGGACGTCTCATCCGCCAGCAGTGGCTTCTCCGTGCTCAACAGTCCCCCCAGACTTCAGCGTTCAGGTCCGCGACCCGGTGACAAGGTGCCTGTCATCTCTCGGACTCTCCATCGGACATTCGTCCGGGAACCCTCCAGCCCGGAAACGTGCCCGTTTGTGACATGCAGCACCAAAGCCACAAATGGGAGTGATAGCAGACCATGCAACCACCGCTACCTTCCTTGAGGTGAACGTCGCATCGCAGCCGGACGTCCAGGCGTCCCTCCCGACGCTCCACGTCTCGCTCTCGCGCGTGGGCGTGACGGGCGTGGAGAAGGTGATCCGGGTCCGCGATCAGCTCTTCAGCGCGCGGCTCGAGTGCTTCGTCGACCTCGGTCCGAAGCAGAAGGGCGCGCACATGTCGCGCTTCGAGGAGACCGTCAACGACGCGATCGGCGAGGCGGTCCTCGGGCAGAGCTCCTTCCGCGCCGAGGAGCTCGCCAAGCGCATCGCCGAGACCGTGCGCGAGCGCCAGGACGCGCTGCGCGCCGAGGTCACGATCGCCGCGCGCTACCCCGAGCACAAGCCCGCCCCGGTCAGCGGGATCCCCACGCAGGAGATCTACACGCTGTTCGGGGGCGCGGTCGCGTCCGAGCAGGGCACGCGCCGGCTCATCGGGGTCGCCGCGCAGGGCATGACCGCGTGCCCGTGCGCGCAGCAGCTCGTCGCCGCGTCCGCGCGCGAGCGCCTGTCCGGCGACGGCTTCACCGACGACGAGATCGCCCGCATCCTCGACCACGTCCCGGTCGCGACGCACAACCAGCGGGGCCTGGGCACGCTCCACATCGGCTGCCCGGAGGACTGCACGACCGAGATCGACGGCCAGACGCTGCTCGAGATCGTCGAGGACTCGATGTCGTCGGAGATCTACGAGCTCATGAAGCGCTCCGACGAGGGCGCCGTGGTCGAGAAGGCCCACCGCCGCCCCCGCTTCGTCGAGGACTGCGTGCGCGAGATGATCGGCGGCGTGGTCGAGCGGCTCCCCGAGCTGACCGACGAGCACTTCGTCTCGGCCCGGCAGGAGAACCTCGAGACGATCCACCAGCACAACGTGGTGGCCGAGCGCTTCGGGCTGCTCGGCGAGCTGCGCCGCGAGATCGGTTCAGGCGAGCACCTGCCGCATCACACGTCGATGCGCGAGTGGCTCGACGCCGCCGGGCGCGGCTGATCGCCGCCGCGGCGCAGCCCGAAGAAGAAGTCGATCCCGCTGACGACCGTCACCGCGACGGCGACGTAGACGAGCGCGTCGACCCATGCCGGCGACGGGTCGAGGACGATCAGCCAGAAGATCGCCGCGACCTGCAGGGCGGTCTTGAGCTTGCCGAGGCTCGCGGCCGGGATCACCCCGTCCGCGCGCGCACGCGCGAACGTGACCGCAAGCTCGCGGGCGATGATGACCATCGCCACCCACGCCGCGAGGCGGTCGAGCGACACGAGCGAGACGAGCGCCGCGATGACGAGCAGCTTGTCGGCGATCGGGTCCATGAGCTTGCCGAACGTCGTCACGTTCCCGCGCGTGCGCGCGAGCCAGCCGTCGACGAAGTCCGTCACCGACGCGACGGCGAAGATGCACGCGGCGAGCACGTCCCCGCCGGTCGTCTCCTCGAGCAGCGCGACGACCAGCGCCGGCACGAGCAGGATGCGCAGCAGCGTGAGGACGTTGGGGACGTTGAGCGGGAACACCGGCGGCGGAACCCTACGGCCTAGGCCGGATCGGCGGGAGCGGACGGCGCGAATCTCGTCGCTCCGGCACTCGCCGCGACGACCAGCCCGATCGCGACGAGCTCGCGCGGCCCGAGGTCCTGGGAGAGCACGAGGAACCCGGCGATCGCCGCGGCGGCCGGCTCGAGGCTCATCAGCACGCCGAAGACGTTCTTGGGCATCCGGCGCAGGGCCTCGGTCTCCAGCGAGTACGGGATGACGCTCGACAGCATCGCGACGCACAGGCCGATCGCCAGCACCTCGGCGTCGAGCAGGTCCTCCCCCGCGGTCACGAGCCCCGGGACGAGCGGGACGAGCATCGCGAGCCCCATCGCCAGCGCGAGCCCCTCGCCGCCGCGGAACCGCTGCCCCGCGCGCGCGGCGATGACGATGTACAGCGCCCAGCAGACCGCGGCCACGAGCGCGAACAGGACGCCGAGCGCGTCGACGTCGCCGCCCGGCTCGGCGAGCACGACGATCCCGACCGCGGCGAGCAGCGCCCACAGGACGTCCAGGCGCCGCCGTGACGTGAGCACCGCGACGCCGAGCGGCCCGGCGAACTCGATCGTCACCGCGATCCCGAGCGGGATGCGGTCGAGCGCCTCGTAGAACGCGAAGTTCATCCCGCCGAGCATCGCCCCGAACGCGGCGGCCAGCCACAGGTCGCCCCGCTCGCGCCCGGAGACCCGCGGCCGCCAGATCGCGAGCAGCACGACCGCCGCGAACGTGAGCCGCAGCAGCGACGCGCCGGCGGCGCCGACGTCGTCGAACAGCGTCGCGCCGAGCGCGGCGCCGAACTGCAGCGTCGTGATCGCGGTGAGGACCAGCGCGACGGGCGGAACGCGCACGGCTCGCCTACGGCTTGATGCGGCGGCCGGTCGCGAAGAGCAGCGTCGACCACGCGACGCAGACCGCGGCGAGCGCGGCCGTCACCCCGAGCGCGAGCGCGACCGACACGTCGCTCGTCCCCAGGAAGCCGTACCGGACCGCCTGGACGAGGTAGAAGATCGGGTTGACGTGCGAGAGCTCCTGCCACGGCGACGGCAGGACGTCGACCGAGTAGAAGACGCCGCCGAGGAACGTCAGCGGCAGGATCACGAGGTTGTTGACGAAGGCGGTGTGGTCCCAGCTCTCGGCGTAGATCCCGACCACGACGCCGAGCGCGCTGAACAGCACGAGCGCGAGCGCCACGGCGAGCAGCAGCACGAGCGGCTCGCGGAGCGGCACGTCGACGACGAGCATCGACAGGACGAGCAGCGCCGCCCCGATGAGCAGCGCGCGGACCACGCCGCCGAGCGACAGCCCGACGTTGACCTCCCACGAGCGCATGGGCGCGGCGAGGATGTCGTTGAGGTAGCGGTCGAACTTCGCCTGGAACACCGACGCGGAGTTGTTCGCGTACGCGGCCTGGACCATCGCCATCGTGATGAGGCCGGGGACGATGAACACCTCGTAGTCGAAGCCGCCGATCGACGTGATGCGGTTCCCGAGCGACAGCCCGAAGACGAGGATGAACAGGAACGAGGAGACGACCGGCGCGCCGATCGTCTGGGTCCACAGCTTCAGGACCCGCAGGATCTCGCGGCCGGTGAGCGCGACGAGCCCGCGGCTCATGCGGCCATCGCCTTCACGTAGACGTCGGTGAGCGTCTCGGCGTCGTAGGCCTGGCGCAGGCCGTCGGCGCTGTCGCGCGCGAGCAGGCGCCCGCCGCGGATGAGCGCGATCTCCTCGCACAGCTCCTCGGCCTCCTCGAGGTAGTGCGTGGTGAGCAGGATCGTCGTGCCCTCCGCGTGCAGGCGCCGGATGTAGCGCCACAGCTCCAGGCGCAGCTCGAAGTCGACGCCGGCGGTCGGCTCGTCGAGGATGACCAGGCGCGGCTCGTGCATGAGCGCCCGGGCGAGCAGCAGCCGCCGGCGCATGCCGCCCGACAGCTTCGGCGCCCGGACGTCGGCCTTCGCGCTCAGGTCGAACACCTCCATCATCTCCCGCGCGCGTGCGCGCGCGTCGCGGCGGCTCATGCCGTAGTAGCCGCCGTGGTAGACGAGCGTCTCCTCCACGTCGAGGAAGCGGTCGAGGTTGACGTCCTGCTCGGCCAGCCCGACCATCCGCCGCGCCTTCGGCGAGTCGTGGGGCTCACCGAACACGAGCGCCTCGCCGCTCGTGATGCGGATGAGGTTGCAGACGGCCGAGATCAGCGTCGTCTTGCCCGCGCCGTTCGGGCCGAGCAGGCCGAAGAACGCGCCGTCGGGGACCGTCAGGTCGAACCCGTCGAGCGCGAGGAAGCCGTCGTCGTACCTCTTGGTCAGACCACGGATCTCGAGAGCGGGGACGGGCACCCGATCCACTCTAGGAAGCCGGCCGGGCGCGCCGTGCCTACACTCAGCGGATGCCCCTCGTCCCCATGGTCATCGAGCGCACCGCCCGCGGCGAGCGCGAGTACGACATCTACTCCCGCCTGCTCAACGAGCGCATCATCTTCCTCGGCAGCCCGATCGACGACCAGGTGGCGAACCTCATCGTGGCCCAGCTCCTGCACCTGGAGTCCGCGGACCCCGACAAGGACATCTCGATCTACATCAACTCGCCGGGCGGCTCGATCTACGCGGGCCTGGCGATCTACGACACGATGCAGTTCATCAAGCCGGACGTGTCGACGATCTGCGTCGGGATCGCGATGTCGATGGGGTCGCTGCTGCTCATGGGCGGCGCGAAGGGCAAGCGATTCTCGCTGCCGAACAGCCGGATCCTCATCCACCAGCCCTCCTCGGGCTTCGAGGGCCAGGCGACCGACATCGAGATCCACGCGCAGGAGATCATCAAGACCCGGCAGCGGATCGACGAGATCTACGCCAAGCACACCGGCCAGTCGGTCGAGCAGGTCCACGCCGACATGGAGCGCGACCGCTTCTTCAAGCCCGATGAGGCCGTCGAGTACGGGCTCATCGACAAGGTCATCAAGAGCCACTGACCCCGGTCCGGGGGCGGGCTCACGCGATCGGATGCTCGATCGCGCCGAGCCCCTCGATCTCGATCCGCACCACGTCGCCGCTCTGGAGGAAGACGCGCGGGTCGCGGAACGCGCCCACACCCTCCGGCGTGCCGGTGAGGATGAGGTCGCCGGGCTCGAGCGTGCAGGTCTCGCGCAGGAACGCGACGATCTCGTCGACGCCGAAGATCATGTCGCTCGTCCGCGCGTCCTGGCGCAGCTCGCCGTTGACCCACGTGCGCAGCCGCAGGTCGCCGGGGTCGACCTCGTCCGCGGTGGTGATCCACGGACCCCACGGGCAGAACGTGTCGGCGCCCTTCGCGCGCGTCCACTGCGGCTCGCGCTTCTGCAGGTCGCGCGCCGACACGTCGTCGGCGACCGCGTAGCCGGCGACCTCGCCGCCGGCGCCGATGACGACCGCGAGCTCGCCCTCGTAGTCGAGCCGCCGCACGACCTCCGGGCACCGGACCGGGCCGCCGGGCGGGGCCGAGGACGTCGGGAGCTTCATGAACACGACGGGTGCGTCGGGCACGTCGCTGCCGCCCTCGGCGGCGTGCGCGCGGTAGTTCAACCCGATGCCGAACGTCACGCGCGGCCGCGGGACCGGCGCGAGCAGCGTCACGTCGGCGAGCGCGAACGCCTCGCCCGACGCGGGGGTCCGATCGCCCGACGCGAGCCGGTCGAGCACGGTGCCGTCGAAGGAGACCACGGTGTCGCCGCGGACCTCACCGGCGCGAGGCGTGTCGTCACCGGGTGCCAGGAACGTCGCCAGCTTCATGCCCCGGACCATCGCACGCCAAGGCCTCAGGGGGCGTTCAGACGACTGTTGGCGCCGCTCAAGCGCCCCCGGGGGTTGCCGATGAATCGTGAGCACCTATGCGCCTCGTCTCCCTGTCATCCCCGCTTCCCCCGGACGCGGTCCTGGGGCACGACGTCCACATCCCCGGCGTCGACGGGCCACCCCTCCTCCGCCGCGGCGTCAAGCTCACCGACAAGTACGTCGCCGCGATGCGCGCCAAGGGCGTCGTGTCGATCTACATCGAGGACGCGCTCAGTGAGGGCGTCGAGGTCCACGGAGCGATCACGCCCGAGACCCAGCAGAAGGCGATCTCCGCGGTCAACAACGCGCTGACCGACGCCAGCCAGGCGCTCGCGAGCGGGCGCGGCCTGTCGCCGAAGGCCCTCGAGGAGCTGCAGGACGTCGCGCAGCTCATCGCGCTCGAGGTCCACGGCGCCCCGGACGTCGCGCTCCACCTCGCCGACATGATGGGCGCCGACAAGTACCTGCTCCAGCACGTCGTCGACGTCACCGCGCTCGGCACGGTGCTCGCCGCCCGCCTGTTCCGCCAGTTCGGGTGGATCGACCACACCGGCGAGCGCCGCCGCGACCGCGTCGACCCGCGCCTGGCGAAGATCGCGCTCGGCCTGCTGCTGCACGACATCGGCAAGCTCACGGTCCCCGACGAGATCCTGCAGAAGAAGGGCCCGCTCACCGACGAGGAGTGGGTGCTGATGAAGCGCCACCCGGCGATCGGCGCCGACATGCTCGGCGACCAGGTCTCGTACCTCATCCGCGCGGTCGTCAAGCAGCACCACGAGCGCTGGGACGGCAGCGGCTACCCGGACGGCCTCGCCGGCGACGAGATCCACCAGTTCGCCCGGATCGCCGCGGTCGCCGACGTCTACGACGCGGTCACCTCCGAGCGCGTCTACCGGCCGCCGATGAAGCCCCACGAGGGCGTCGCGCTCATCGCCCAGGGCGAGGGCACCGACTTCGATCCCGAGGTCGTCTCGATCTTCAGCCGCGTGGTGATGCCGTTCCCGCCGGGCTCGGAGGTCGAGCTCGCCGACGGCCGCATGGGGCTCGTCGTGGACGTCGACCCGCGCGCGCCGTACGAGCCCACCGTCCGGGTCCAGCACGCCAACGGGTCGATCGAGGAGATCCCCCGCGCGCTGCTGGCCGTGCCGGTCGCGGTGTAGTCGCGCTCGCGCGCGGGTGGTCCGCGCCCGGTTCCGGTGAGCGTGGGCGTGGTGGTCGCCTGCGGCGGCGGGCCCGCGCCCGGCTCGCTGGTGCCGGCCCGGCGCGCTCAGGGGCGGTTCCGGTGGAAGCAGGGTGTGGTGCGGTCTGAACGGCCGCACCGAGGCGGTGACAGAGCGGCCCGCTGCGCGCTCACCCTCGCCCGTGCGCCCGCGCGCCACTTCAGCCGGGTGTGTCGACTCGTCCCGGCACAGCCGTCATCAGTCGACACACCCGACCGGGCCCGGGGCGGGTGTGTCGACGTGTCCCGACATGACCGGCATGAATCGACACACCCCGCACCCGCTCCCATCGGGGCCGGGTGGCCGCACGCCGGGGCCGACACCGCGCACCCGGCCCGCGAACCGGACGAAACGCGGCACCGAGGCGCGTTTCACCCGGCTCGCTCCCGCCGGCCCGGCCCAAGAGAGCCCTCGCCGCACAAGCCGGACGAAACGGCCGGCCCGGCGCGCGTCTCATCCAGGTCCCCCGGCAGACCCCGACCCGTCCCGGGCACGCACCCACCCCGTCGCCGCGCGCCGTTCAGCCCACACCACGCACCGCCACCACCGACCCCGCGCAGAGCGAGCCGGCCCGCCACGACACGCAAGGGCGCGGACCACCCGCCGCAGGCCGCGCCACCGCCCGCAACCCCGCCCGGGCACAGACACCCGACGACCCGCCCGCGGACGGACCACCCGCCGGCGGGCGGCACGCATACGGAGCGCGCGCCGCCCGCCGAACGCCACGGCCTACTCGTACGCCAGCGCGGTGAGCGGGCTCAGCCGCGCCGCCCGGCGCGCCGGCACGATCGCCGCGAGGATCCCCGCGAGGACCGCGACCACGGCCAGCACCACGATCGTCCCGGTCGGGACGACGTAGGTCAGGCCCTGCTCGGACAGGAGCGACGTGACCACGGCGCCGAGGCCGAGGCCGGCCACGACGCCCGTCGCCGCGCCGAGCAGGGCGGTCACGATGCTCTCGTGGCGCACCATGCGGCGCACCTGGCGGCGGGTCATGCCGACCGCCTGGAGCATCCCGAGCTCACGCCGGCGCTCGAACGCGGCGAGCACGAGCGCGTTGACGATCCCGAACAGGCTCACGATCACCGCGAGCGCGAGCAGCACCACGAAGATCGCCATCAGCGTGTCGATGTCGCCGAGCCGCATGTCCGTGAACGCGGCGGTCGTGTGGACGTCGGCGTCCGGGAACGGCGCCAGCGCGCGCTCGAGCGCCGCAGCGTCGACGCCGGGCGCGTCGACGACCGCCGCGTGCGAGCGCTCCTGCCGGAACGCCTCGGCGTAGCGGTCCGGCGCGATCGTGATCGGGCCGAGGTCGACCGGGTCCATGACCGACGAGCGCTCGATGCCCTTGACCTCGAGGCCGAGCCTGTCGCCGGCCGGGCTGAGCACCTCGAACCGGTCGCCGACCTCGAGGCCGTGCTCGGTCGCCCAGCCCTCGTCGACGATCGCGCCGTCCCGGCCGAGCTCGGCGGTCGTGCCGACGCCGGCGACGACGTCGAACCCGAGCCGGTCGCCCTCGACGGTGTTCACGCGCTCGTTGTCGCCGAACGCGTGGCCGACGTCCTGGCGGATCGTCGTGACGGCCTTCACGCCCGGCACGTCGCGCAGCGCGCCGGCGGCCTTCGGGTCGGTCGGCGACCAGCCGTCGGACCCGATGAGGACATGCGTGCCGTGCACGCGCTCGGACAGCGCCGTCGTCGTCGTCGTGTCGCGCAGGCCGGCCGCCATGATCGCGAGCACGGTCACGAGCGCGACGCCGACCGTCAGCGCGCCGGCGGTGGCGGCCGTGCGGCCGGGTCGGCGCAGCGCGTTGCGCCGGGCGAGCAGGCCCGCCGCGCCGCCGAGCCGCTCGGCCGGCCGGCCGAGGAGCGAGATCAGCGGCCGGATCGCGCGGCCGGCGAGGCCGGCCCTGCGGCTGCCCTCGCCGGCGTCGCGCAGCGCGACGACCGGCGCGACCCGTGTCGCGCGCAGCGCCGGGACGATGCCCGCGACGAGCGTCACGACCGTGCCGACGAGCAGGCCGGTGACGACCGTGCCGCCGTCGAACACCGTGCCCGCCTCCGGCAGGTCGAGGCCGAGCGACGTGAACAGCCCCTGCAGGCCCTTCGCGACGAGATAGCCCGCGCCGAGGCCCGCGATCGACCCGAGGATCCCGATGCCGGCCGCCTCGGCGACGACCGAGCCCATGACCTGGCGGCGCGACGCGCCGACGAGACGCAGGAGCGCCAGCTCGCGGGTGCGCTGCGCGACCGTGATCGACAGCGAGTTGACGATCGTCAGGGCGCCGACGAGCACCGCGACGAACCCGAAGGCGAGCAGGACGATCCGGATCACCGAGATGAAGTCGCCCAGCCCGTCGAACGTGAAGCGGTCGTCGTCGACGGCGGTCTTGACCGTCGCGCTGTCGCCGAGCGCCCGGGTCAGCGAGGCCCGCACGTCCGCGGCGGGCACGCCGTCGCCGGCGGCGACGAGGATGCTGTCGTAGCCCGACCCGCGGTCGAACAGCCGCTGGGCGGTCTCGAGCGCGAACACCGCGACGGTGGCCGGCCCGATCGACTTGACCGCGCCGAACCGCGCGATGCCGACGACCTCGAACGGCCGGGCCTCGCCGCGCCCGGAGATCCGCACGCGGTCGCCGACCGTCCAGCCCTGGTCCTCGGCGGTCTTCTGGTCGATGACGACCTCGCCGTCGCGGGCCGCCCAGCGGCCGTCGACGACGCGCAGCGGGGTGAGGCGCTCGGCGCCGGGCGTGCCGGCGTCGAAGCCGATGCCGAAGTACGGCCCGCTGCCGACCGGCTCGCCCCGGTCGTCGATGATCTTCGCGTTCAGGTCGGTGACGTCGCCGACCGCCGCGCCGACGCCGGGCGTCCGACGGACCTCGGCGAGCTTGGCGGCGTCGATCGTCGGCCGCTGCAGCGCCCAGTCCTGCGATGCATCGGTCTCGAAGGCGGTCTTCGCGCTGACGACGGCGGCGGTGCCGTCGTACGAGGCGGCCGACAGCGCGTCGGCCGCGCGGCGCTGCGTGTCGGTGAGCGTCAGCGCGCCGCTCACCAGCGCCACCCCCAGCACGATCGCCAGGGTGGTCAGGGCCGTGCGCAGCGGGCGCGCGGCCAGGCTCCTCAGGGCGAGGCGGATCACCGGGTGACCTCCTGCATCATCGCCACGATCTGCTCCTCGGAGGGCGCGGCGAGGTCGCCGACGATGCGCCCGTCGGCGAGGAACAGGACGCGGTCGGCGGCGGCCGCCGCGCGCGGGTCGTGGGTGACCATGACGGTGCTCTGGCCGTCGACCTCGACCGCCTCGCGCAGCAGCGACAGCACCTCGGCGCCGGCGTGCGAGTCGAGGTTGCCGGTCGGCTCGTCGGCCAGCAGGACGGTCGGCCGCGTGATGAGCGCGCGCGCGATCGCGACGCGCTGCTGCTGGCCGCCGGACAGCTCGCTCGGGCGGTGCGTGCGCCGGTCGGCCAGGCCGACGCGCACGATGAGCCGCTCGAGGTCGTCGCGGTCGGGCTTGCGGCCGGCGATCGTCAGCGGGAGCGTGATGTTCTCCTCCGCCGACAGGACCGGCAGCAGGTTGAACGCCTGGAAGACGAACCCGACGTGACGGCGGCGCAGCTTCGTGAGCTGCGCGTCGCTCATCGCGGAGATGTCCTCGCCGCCGATGTGGACCGTGCCCTCGGTCGGGCGGTCCAGGCCGGCGAGCAGGTGCATGAGCGTCGACTTGCCGGAGCCGGACGGCCCCATGACGGCGGTGAACTGCCCGGACGGGACGTCGAGCGTGACGCCGCGCAGCGCGTGCACGGTCGCCTCGCCCTCCCCGAACACGCGCGTCACCGCGCGCGCGGACAGCGCGGCGGCCGACGGGGCGGTGGGAGCGGTGGTCGTGTCGAGCATCGGTCGTTTCTCCTAGGTGAGTGCCGCGCACTCCCGCCCGATGCGGGAGAGCGCCTGGTTGAGCGCGCCCGCGGACAGGAGCGCGGACGTGGCCTCGGCGAGCAGCCGCCCGCGCAGGCCGCGGCCGGGCCGGACGCCGACCGACGCGCGCACCTCGGACCCGCCGCCGGCGGGCTCGAGCTCGTACGCGACGTCGAGCGCGACCGGCCCGGCCGCGCGCAGGGCGAGCCGGCCGTCGTCGGCTTCGAGGACCTCGACGTCGAACCCCACCTCGACCCCGGCGAGCCGGCCGCGCACGTGCGGGCGGCTGCCGGCGACGAGACGGCCCTCGCCGGCGCCGTCGACGTCGAAGTCCACGGGCGCCCAGCGAGCGCAGGCGCCCGGATCGGTGAGCACCTCGAGGACCGCCTCCGGCGGCGCCTCGACGGTGGTGGTTGCGGTCCAGGTCCTCATGACGGCGGCCAGCCTCCCAGCGGCCGGCGGCCGTGTCGTCGCCCCGGCGGATGATCTGCGTGGGCGATCCGGCCGCCCCGGGTCCTCCTCAGGGATGACGACGAAATCGGCAGCGAGGACGACGGAGGACCGGTCCCGGCGGTTTAGGCTCGCCGTGACATGACGAGGTGGACGAGCGTCCCGGCCCGCGTGCGCGGGATGGATCCCCATCGCCTGGACGCCCTGCTGGCGCTGCTGGTGCTCGTGGAGACGCAGGCCGAGGCGGCGCTGCTCGACGTCTCCGGCGGCACGCGGGTGGCCGCCCACCTCGTCGGCGTCGCGGCGGCCGCCGTCCTCGCGCTGCACCGCCGCGCGACGTGGCCGGCGTTCCTCGGCGCCCAGGCGCTGTTCGTCGGCGGCCAGCTCACCGGCGACGTCGTGACCGACGGGCTCGTCCTGCCGCTGTTCGTGGTCCTCTTCATGAACGTCTCGGCCGCGGCGCAGATCTCGGGCCGGCAGTTCTGGCTCGTGCCGCTCGTCACCGCCACCGCCGGCGTCACCGCGCTGCTCGTCGACACCTACGACGACGACGTCACGAGCATCCTGTGGGCGATCTTCTTCTTCTCGTGCGCGACCGCCGCGGGCGGCCGCCTGCTCGACAGCCGCGCCCGGCTGTCGCGGGCGCTGCGCGAGAAGGCGCGGCGCGCGGAGGCCGAGGAGGCCGAGCGCGCCGAGCAGGCGATGCTCGACGAGCGCGCGCGGATCGCCGGCGAGCTGCACGACATCGTCGCGCACGCCCTGAGCGGCATGGTCGTCCAGGCGTCGGCGGCCCGGCGCCTGACCGACCGCGATCCCGAGCGCGCCCGCGAGGCGTTCGCGGCGGTCGAGGCGAGCGGCCGCGAGGCGCTCGGCGAGCTACGGCGCCTGCTCGGCGTGCTGCGCCGCGAGGACGAGGAGCTCCAGCTCGCCCCCGCGCCGAGCCTCGCGCACCTCGACGCGCTCGTGCGCCGCGTCACCGCGGCCGGCCTGCCGGTGCGCGTCACGGTCGAGGGCGACGCCGTCGCGCTCCCCGCCGGGGTCGACGTGATCGCGTACCGGGTCGTCCAGGAGGCGCTGGCCGCCGCGCTGGAGTCCGGCCGCTCCGGCCGCGCCGAGGTCGTCGTCCGCTTCGGCGACGGCGACGTCGAGCTCGGCGTGCGCGACGACGGCCACGGCGACGACGGCGATCCGCGCCGGCTCATGGGCATGCGCGAGCGCGTCTCGCTCGTCGGCGGCGAGCTGCGTGTCAGCCGGCCGCGCGACGGCGGCCACCTGCTCGAGGCGCGCCTGCCGATCGCCGCGGAGGCGCCGGCGTGAGCGTCCTGCGCCGCATCCCGGGCCAGGCGATCGACTGGGTCATCGTCGCGGCGTTCCTCGTCCTCATCGGCCGTGAGGCGCTGACGTTCGACGCGTTCGCCGGCAGGCGCGTCGCCGCCGCCCTGTTCGTCGCCGGGTTCGTCGTGCCGTTCGGGCTGCGGCGCCGCTGGCCGTTCGGCGCGCTCGTCGTCTCGTGGGGCTCGGCCGCGATCGGGTCGGTGGCCGTCGCGTCGTTCTTCTTCCTCGAGTCGCCGTTCCCGCTCGCGCTCTACAGCGCCTACATCGCGGGCGTGATCCCGGCGCCGCGGCGGTCGCTCGCCGGCCTGGCGGCGGTGCTCGGCGGCCTGGCGGTCGTGAACCTCACCCACCCGGACACGGTCGCCGGCGACTGGCTGTTCCCGGGCGGGTTCATCGTCGGGCTGTGGGCGGTGACGCGGACGCTGCACAACCGCGCGCTGCTCGCCGCCGAGCTGCACGAGGCCGCCGCCCGCGCGGCCGACCGGCGCGAGGAGGCGGCGGCGCGCGCGGTCGTCGAGGAGCGCCGCCGCATCGCCCGCGAGATGCACGACCTCGTCGGCCACTCGATCTCGGTCATGGTCGTCCAGGCGGGCGGCGCGCGGCGGATCCTCGACCGCGACCCGGACCGCGCGGTCGAGGCGGCGGTGCGGATCGAGGCGACCGGGCGCGAGGCGCTCGCCGAGATGCGCCGGCTCCTCGGCCTGCTCGGCGGCGACGACGACGGCGGCGACCCGGCCTACGACCCGCAGCCGACGCTCGACTCGATCGCCCCGCTCGTCGCCCGCGCGCGCGACGCGGGCGTCGAGGTGGCGTTCGTCACCGAGGGCGAGCGCCGGCCGCTGCCGCAGGGCGCCGAGGTCGCCGCCTACCGCATCGTGCAGGAGGCGCTGACGAACGTGCTCAAGCACGCGGGCGCGGCGCCGACCGCGGTCGCGCTGCGCTGGGGCGAGGACGCGCTCGAGCTCGAGGTCGCCGACCGCGGGACCGTCTCGCGGCAGCCGGCCGAGGCGCTGCCCGGGACCGGCCACGGCATCGCCGGGATGCGCGAGCGCGTCCGCGTGTACGGCGGCGAGCTCGACGCGGGGCCGGACGCCGGCGGCGGCTTCGTCGTCCGCGCGCGCATCCCGTACGGCCAAGGGGAGCTGGTGGCCGCATGAGGCGCCCGGCGGCCACCGACGTGGCGATCGCCGTCGCGCTCGCCGCCGGCGGGATCGTCGAGCAGGCGCTCGGCGGCGCGACGCCCGCGCTCACCGCGATCTCGACCGCGGGCCTGCTCACGCTGGCGTGGCGGCGCGTGCATCCGGTCGCCGCGAGCCTGACCGCGATCGTGCTCATCGGGATCCCGGAGTTCCTCGAGGGCGGCGCGACCGACTACTTCGCGACGTTCGGCGGCGTGATCTTCGCGCTCGTCGCGCTCACCGCCTATCCGGAGGACGACCGCAACCGGCCGGCGGTGGCGGCCGGCCTCGTGCTCGTGACGATCCTGGCGGTCAAGTCGGGCCTGTTCGACGCCGAGGGCGAGTCGACCGCGTCGGCGGTCAGCGGCGGCGTCCTCTTCGCGCTCGTCCTGCTGGGACTGCCGTCCGTCGCCCTCGGCGTGGCCGTCCGGCGGCACGCCGAGCTGCGCGAGCGCCTGGAGGCCCAGTCCGCCGAGCTCGAGGCCGCGCGCGAGCGACGCGCGCGCGCCGCGGCCGAGGCCGAGCGCGCGCGGGTCGCCGGCGAGCTGCACGAGACGACGTCCGCGGCCGTGCGGGCGATGCTCGCCGAGCTCGACGCGGCGCGGGACGCCGTGCGGCGCGACCCGGCGACCGCCGCGCCGTCGATCCTGCGCGTCGAGGAGCGCGGCCGCGACGCGCTCGCCCACATGCGCCGCCAGCTCGGCGTGCTGCGCCGTGGCGACGAGGACCTCGCGCTCGCGCCACAGCCGTCGCTGGCGCGGCTGGACGCGCTCGCCCGCCGCGCGCAGGCGGCCGGTCTGGACGTCGCCGTCCACGTCGAGGGCGAGCCGCGGGCGCTGACGCCCGGACTCGACGTCGCGGCGTACCGGGTCGTCGAGGACGCGCTCGCCCACGCCGGCGCCGCGCGACACGCCGACGTGACCGTCCGCTGGGAGCCGTCCGACGTCGCGCTCGAGGTCGGGGTCGACGGGCCGGGCCTCGGCGACCCGTCCTCGCTCACGACGCTGCGCCGCCGTGTCGAGCTGTTCAGCGGCCGCCTGGACGCCGGCCGCCGGCCGCGCGGCGGGTCGGCGATCCGCGCCGAGCTGCCCGTGGAGGTGACGTGATGACCGGCATGCGCGCCCGCCTGCGCGACCCGGACCTCGTGCTCGCGCTGCTGTTCTTCGTGGTCGGCGTCGTCGAGCGCCTCACCTCGCCCGAGCGCGAGGGCGCGCTCGGGGCGAACGTCCTCGGCGCGGTGCTGATGAGCGCGCCGCTGTACTGGCGCCGCCGCGCCCCGCTCACCGCGATCGCGACGCTCGCCGCCGGCGCCGGCGTCAACCAGGCCATCGCCACGCCGTACGACGGCATGTTCACGGCCGTCCTGCTGCTCGTCGTCCTCGGCTACACGAGCGCCCGGCACCACGCGGGCCGCGAGCGCTGGACGGCGCTCGGCCTCGCGGTGCTGCTCATCGGCGGTATCGAGTACGTCGTCGCGGACGACCCGGCGTTCGTCTGCGGCGTGATCGCCGCGAGCGCGGCCGGCGGCGCCGTGGTGCGCCGGCACGTCGAGCTGACGCGCAGCCTGGCCGAGCGAACCCACGAGCTCGAGGCGCTGCGCGAGGCCGGCGAGCGCGACGCCGCGCTGGGCGAGCGCCGCCGGATCGCGCGCGAGCTGCACGACGTCGTCGCCCACACCGTCTCGATCATGGTCGTGCAGGCGGCCGGCGCGCGGCGCCAGGCCGACCGCGACCCGGGCCGCGCGCTCGCCGCGCTCGACCAGGTCGAGGCGACCGGCGAGGAGGCGCTCGTCGAGCTACAGCGTCTGTTCGGGCTGCTGCAGGCCGGCGACGGCGACGTCTCGGTGGCCGGCGTGCGTGACCTGCCGGCGCTCGTCGACCGCGTCCGCGCCGCGGGGCTGGACGTCGTGCTCGACGTGCGCGGCGCCGAGCGGCCGCTCGCCCCCGACGCGGCGCTGGCCGCCTACCGGCTGGTGCAGGAGGCGCTCACGAACACGCTCAAGCACGCCGGGCCCGCGACCGCGCGGGTGGAGGTGCGCTGGGAGGAGGACGGGCTCGAGCTCGTCGTCACCGACACGGGCGCCGGCGGCCGTCGCGGCCCCGGGGCCCGCCGAGGGCTGATAGGGATGCGCGAGCGCATGGAGCTCGTGGGTGGACAGATGGAGGCCGGCCCACGCGAGGCCGGGGGGTTCGAGGTCCGGGCGCGGATGCCGCTCGCCCGGGAGGAGGTGCATGCGGCGTGAGCATCCGGGTTCTGATCGCCGACGACCAGGCGCTGGTGCGCGCCGGGTTCCGGATGATCCTCGACGCCGAGGACGATCTCGAGATCGTCGGCGAGGCGTCCGACGGCGCGGAGGCGGTCGAGCAGGCGCTCGAGCTGCGGCCCGACGTCGTCCTCATGGACATCCGCATGCCCGAGCTCGACGGCATCGAGGCGACGCGCCGGATCGCCGCCGCGGCGGGCGGCGACGACGAGCACCCGATCCGGGTGCTCATGCTGACGACGTTCGACCTCAACGAGTACGTCTACGAGGCGCTGCGCGCCGGCGCGAGCGGCTTCCTGCTGAAGGACGTGCCGCCCGAGCAGCTCGCAGCGGGCATCCGCGTCGTCGCCGGTGGCGAGGCGCTGCTCGCCCCGTCGATCACCCGCCGGCTCATCGAGGAGTTCGCCGGCGCCCGACCCGCCGAGCCGGCGACCCCGCCGGAGGCGTTCGACGAGCTGACCGCCCGCGAGCTCGAGGTGTTCCGCTGCATCGCGCGCGGCCTGTCGAACGCGGAGATCGCGGCCGAGCTCGTCGTGAGCGAGACGACCGTCAAGACCCACGTCGCGCGGCTGCTCATGAAGCTCGGGCTGCGCGACCGCGTCCAGGCCGTCGTGCTCGCCTACGAGTCGGGGATCGTGACGCCGGGGGCGGCGGGGGCCGGGTCGCGGACAGGCCCGTAGCCCTCAGCGCAGCCCCGCGTGGAAGCGCGCGAGGCCCTCGACGGTCTCCGGGCGCATGATCCAGCGCATGGACGCCGCCGCGACCTCGGGGTCGCGCTGCAGCCGGGCGAGGACAGGAGGTTCTCAAGCGCAGGCGCCCTGCGCCCGATGACTCGGGAAGATGCCCGCGCGCGCCCGCACGGCGATCGTCGCCGCGACCCCGTTCCTGCTCCTGCCGCTCTGCTGGCTGCCGACCTGGTCGGTGGGCGGCGCGGCGAACGCGCCGCCGCTCCTGTTCTTCGCGCCGATCCTGCTCGCCGCCGTCCGCGGCCGGCTCCTCCCCGCCCTGGCGGTGGCGCTGCTCTCGACGATCCTCGCCGGCCCGCTCACGCCCCACGACGTCGACGCCGGCATCGCGCAGCGGACCTCGGACTGGCTCGTCCGCGGCCTGTTCTTCGTCGCGGCGGCCGCGGGCGTGAGCCTCGCCGTCCGCCGCCTTCGCCGTCAGGCGCTGCACGACGCCCTCACCGGGCTGCCGAACCGCGCGCTGTTCGGCGAGCACCTCGCCGCGGCACTCGCCCGCGCGCGGCGCAGCGGCCGCTCCGTCGCGCTCGCCTACCTCGACCTCGACGACTTCAAGCTCGTCAACGACAACCTCGGCCACGCCGCCGGCGACCGGCTGCTCACCGAGCTCGCCGAGCGGCTGCGCGCGACGCTGCGCGAGACCGACATCCTCGCCCGCCAGGGCGGCGACGAGTTCCTCATCCTCCTCGCCGACCAGGACGATGCCGACGCCGCGCGCACCGCGGCGCAGAAGGCCTTCAACCGCATCCGCGACGCGCTCGACGAGCCGTTCCTGCTCGACGGCGCCGAGCTGGCGATCGGGATCAGCATGGGCGTGAGCGTCTTCCCGCAGGACGCCGGCGACGAGGAGACCCTGCACCGCCACGCCGACGCGTCGATGTACCGCGCCAAGGCGACGGGCGGCGGGCTCGTGCTGTTCGAGCCCGACGAGGCGCCCGCCCCGCTCGCGCGCCTGTCGCTCGCCGCGCGCCTGCGGCGGGCGGTCGACGACGGCGAGCTCGAGCTGCACTACCAGCCGATCTGGGACATGCGCGGGAACGCGATCTTCGGCATGGAGTCGCTCGTCCGCTGGCGCCACCCGCACCGCGGGCTCGTGCCGCCCGACGAGTTCATCCCCGTCGCCGAGCAGACCGGCGTGATCGACGCGCTCGGCGACTGGGTCCTCGAGGAGACGTGCCGCCAGGCGCGCGTGTGGGACGACCTCGGCCTCATGCCCGGCTTCGGCCTGAACGTCTCGCCGTACCAGCTCCGCCGCCACGACTTCGCCGAGAGCGCGGTGCGCCGCATCCACGCCTATGGCCTGCGCCCGCAGCGGTTCGTGATCGAGCTGACCGAGTCGGCGTGGATGCTCGACGCCCGGCGGACGCTGCCGGTCGTCGACGCGCTGCGCGCCGGCGGCTGCGTGCTCGCGCTCGACGACCTCGGCGCCGGCTACTCGTCGCTCGCCCGGCTGCTGCACCTGCCGCTCGACGTCGTCAAGGTCGACCGGCAGTTCCTCGCCGGCGTGCCGGAGAACCCCGACGCGACCGCGGTCCTCGAGGCGATCGTCCGCCTGGCGGTGACGATCGACTGCGACGTCGTCGTCGAGGGCATCGAGACCGCCGCGCAGCGCGACGCCGTGCTGGCGATGGGCGGGCGCCTCGGGCAGGGCTACGGGCTCGGCCGGCCGGTGCCCGCGGGCGAGGCGACCGCGCTGCTGCTCGAGCATCTGCTCCCCTCGCGCCGGCGTGACACCGGGCAGGCGGTCGCGCAGAGCAACTAACGTGTGAACGGCCATGAGGTCGCTGCGCGGACAGCTCCTCGTCGCCGGACCGACGCTCCTGGATCCGAACTTCCACCGGACGGTCGTGCTCGTGGTCGAGCACGACGAGGACGGCGCGATGGGCCTCGTGCTCAACCGGCCGTCGCCGATCCCCGCCGAGCAGGCGATCCCGGAGCTGACCGCGGCGCTCGAGCCCGACGACACGCTGTGGGTCGGCGGCCCGGTCCAGTCGACGAGCGTCGTCGTGCTCGCCGACTTCGCGGGGAGCGCGCTGCAGTCGATGAGCGTGCGCGGCGACGTCGGGATCGTGCTCCCCGACACCGACCTCGAGGCGGTCGGCGAGGAGGTGCGGCGGGCGCGCGCGTTCCTCGGCTACGCCGGCTGGGGCCCCGGGCAGCTCGACGGCGAGCTCGCGGGCGACGACTGGATCGTCGCCGACTTCCTGCCCGACGACGCGTTCACCGACGACCCCGAGGGGCTGTGGGGGTCGGTGCTCGCGCGGATGGGCGGGCGCTACGCGCTGCTGTCGACGATGCCGCCCGACCCGTCGCTCAACTGAGAGGCCGGGCGGTCACGCGAGCTCGCCGAGCAGCGCGCGCGAGATCACCAGCCGCTGGATCTCGCTCGTCCCCTCGTAGATCTCGGTCACCTTCGCGTCGCGGTAGTAGCGCTCGACCGGGAACTCCTTCGTGTAGCCGTAGCCGCCGAGGACCTGGATCGCCTCGCCGGTCCAGTGCCGCGCCACGCGCGAGGCGAAGAGCTTGGCCTGCGCGCCCTCGACCGTGTGCGGCCGGCCGGCCTCCTTCAGCCGCGCCGCGCGGTATGTCAGCGCCCGCGCCGCCTCGATCTCGGTCTGCATGTCGGCGAGCTTGTGGGCGATCGCCTGGAACGCGCCGATCGGCGAGCCGAACGCGCGGCGCTCCTTCGCGTACGCGGTCGCGACGTCGAGCGCCGCCTGGGCGATGCCGACCGCCTGCGCGGCGATCCCGATCCGGCCGCCGTCGAGCGTCGACAGCGCGATCCGCATGCCGCCCCCGGGCGGGCCGAGCCGCTCGGCCGGCGTCCCCTCGAACGCGAGGTCGGCGGTCGAGGAGGAGTTCAGGCCCATCTTCTCCTCCTCGCGCGTGACCCGGAAGCCGTCGGCGCCCCGGCGGACGAGGAACGCGCCGGTGCGCTCGCCGTCGGGCTCCTTCGCGAACACGACGAACGAGTGCGCGTGCGAGCCGTTCGTGATCCACTGCTTGGAGCCCGTGATCCGCTCACCGTCGAACCGGGTGCGCATCGCCCCGGCGTCGCTGCCCGAGCCCGGCTCGGTGAGCGCGAACGCCGCCAGCTCGTGGCCCTGCGCGAGCGGCGGCACGTAGCGGTCGCGCTGCGCGTCGTCGCCGTGGGCGAGGATCGGCAGCGTGCCCGCGCCGGTGTGGACCGCGAGCGTGACGCCGACCCCGGCGTCGGCCCGCGAGATCTGCTCGAGGACCAGGATGTACGCGAGGTAGCCGGCGCCCGCGCCGGCGTAGCGCTCGGGCACGCAGACACCCATGAGCCCCAGCTCGCCGAGCTGCTCGAACACCTCGCGCGGGAACGTGTGGGTGCGATCCCACTCCGCCGCGCGCGGCGCGACGACCTCGTCGGCGAAGCGTCGCGCGAGCTCCCGGATCTCCCGCTGTTCGTCTGTCAGCTCGTGGCTCATCGGCCGCCGAGCATCGAATCCGCGTTCACGGGGCACTACGATGTCACGCACATGAGGTAGGGGCGGTCCGGTCCGCAGGGGAGAGGCAGGCGGGCCGGCCGGCAGGGAAGCGGCGTCGAGGACACGGCGTCCGACCGTTGGAGGGCAACGTGCCCGACGTTTCGACGCTCGCCATCGTGGGAGGCGCCTGGCTGATGCTCCTCGCGCTGGTCTGGGCGCTGTGTGTGGCGGCCGCGCGGGGCGACCGCCAGGACGGTGCTGGGCGTGATCGGGAACAGCAGCAGGAGCCCGCCGAGCCGCGGCACGAGCGCCGGGCGGTGATCGCCGACACCGGCGGCATCCGCGCGCACCTGCGTGCGGCGTCGGGGCTCATCGAGGCCGACCAGCTCAAGGTCACCGTCGACGTGGACGGGACGCAGGCCGTGCTGGCGACGTCGCGTGCGGTGGTGGAGGCCCACCGCGGCGACTGGCTCGAGCTGACGATCCCGGTCGGCCGCGCCGGGGCGATGTTGACGGCTGTCCGGCGCCCGGGCTCAGAGCCGTTCGACGACGCCGACCGGCTCGTGCTGCGTGCCGTCGCGGCGCGCGTCGCCGGAGCGCTGCAGACCACACATCCGTCCAGCGAGGTGGCCTCGGAGCGCAGGAACGCGATGGCATAGCGGCCCGCGTGCGGACGTCCGGCGTGGAGGCGAGGCCCCGGACCGCCCGGCCAGTGTCCTCTGGCCGCCTCTCGTCAAGCGGCCGGGGCCTCACCTGCACGCCGGCGTGCGCATGACGACTTGTCTTTCACCGGCCAACCGCCGGGCAAACGCTGCGTTCTCACGCACAAGGGAGGAAGAGAACCCATGGATGCCGGAACCATCATCGCCCTCATCGTCGCCGCGCTCGTCGTGCTCGCGCTGGTGATGCTCGTCGTGCGCCGTCGCCGCGACGAGCGCCTCGCGCAGCGGCGGGCCGAGGCGCACGCAGAGCGCGAGGAGGCCCGGCTGCGCAACCTGCGCGCCGAGCGCGCGGCCGCGGAGGCCGAGGAGCGGGAGGCGCGGGCCCGGCGCGAGAAGGCGCTGGCCGAGGAGCAGGGGGTCGTCGCGGAGCGCGAGCGGCGCTTCGCGACCGAGAAGGAGACAGCGGCCAAGGAGCTGGACCCCGACCACCGGTCATAGGGGAACGGGCAAGGGGTACGGGCGGCGGAGGCCCCGGAGACCTCCGCCGCCCTCCAGGGAAGGGGCGCGCGCGACCGGATTCTTGGCGGAGGCCGGGAGCGCGCGCCCCGCAATCTCGCTCGGGGAGCTACGCGAGGCGGTGCTCGCCGGGTCGCACCAGGCCGGCGTCGAACGCGGCGACGACGACCTGGACGCGGCTGCGCAGGCGCAGCTTGTTGAGCGTCCGCGTCACGTAGGTCTTGACGGTCCCCTCGCTGAGGTACAGCTCGCCGGCGATCTCGGCGTTCGACATGCCGCGCGCGAGGAGCCGGACGACGTCGAGCTCGCGCTCGGAGAGCGTGGCGAAGCGGCGGCGCATGACGGGGTCCGGGCGCGGCTGCGCCGCCAGGGCGCCCTCGAGCATCCGCCGGGCCAGGTGCGGCGCGACGAACGCGCTGCCCGCGGCGACGGCCCGGACCGCCTCGACGAGCCGGGCCGGGTCGGCGCTCTTGGCGATCGTGCCGGCGGCGCCGGCGCGCAGCGCGCGCACGGCCGCGGCGTCGGACTCGCTCTCGGTGACGAGCAGCAGCCGCGACCGCGGGGCGGCCTCGACGAGCGGCGCGATCGCGTTCAGCGCGGCGTCGAGCACGATCACGTCGGGACGCAGCCGGACGGCATGGCGGACGACGGTGTCGCGGTCGACGGCGACGGCGACGACCTCGACGCGCCCGTCGGCGCCGAGGATCGCGCGCAGCCCCGCGCGCACGAGCCACTGGCCGTCGGCGAGCAGCACGCGGATCGGGGCGATGATGGGCGCGCGCTGATCGGCGCGCGGCATGGCGATGACGTTCGAGCTCACGCCGGGAGCGTCGCCCGCGACCGCCCGGACCACATCGGCGAACTCCCTGAAGGGGTCTGACCCCGAACCTGGGCGGGGTGCTGTGCGTTGCGGTTTCTTGCTGTTTTCTGCATGATGTTGCCGTGTGTTGACGGCAGAGCGGCAGCGGCGGACCCTCGAGGCGCTCGCGCGGGACGGGCGGGTCGTGTCGGCCGAGCTCGCCGAGCGGCTCGGCGTGTCGCTCGACACCGTGCGCCGGGACCTCACCGAGCTCGAGGCCGCGGGCGCGCTGCGGCGGGTGCGCGGGGGCGCGATGCCACCGGCGACCGTGGTGCCTCCCCGGCACGAGGCGCGCGCCGAGCTCCGCACCGCCGAGAAGGCGGCGATCGCCGAGTACGCCGCCGCGCGCCTTGCGCGAGACTGGGACGTCGTGCTGCTCGGCGGCGGGACGACGATGGTAGAGCTCGCCCGGCGCTGGCCCGCCGGGCGGCGGACGACCGCACTCACCGCCGGCATCGACGTCGCCGGCGCACTCGCCGGCCGCCCGGACGTCGAGCTCGTCCTCCTCGGCGGGCGGGTCCTGCCGGACGCGCGGACCGCCGTCGGGGCCGACACCGTCGCCGCGATCGCCGGCGTCCGGGCCGACGCCTGCGTGCTCGGCACGTGCTCGCTGGACCTCGCCACGGGCCTGAGCGTCTACGAGCGCGAGGAGGCGCAGGTCGCGCGCGCGATGATCGACGCCGCCCGCACGACCGTCGTGCTCGCCGACGCCGACAAGCTCGGGACGACCGGGCGCTTCGCCGTCGCGCCGCCCGAGCGGATCGACCTGCTCGTGACCGACCGGTCCGCCCCGGCCGAGATCCTCGAGGCGCTCGCCGACCGCGGGACGAAGGTCGCGCGCGCATGACCGCGACCGCCACCGAGGACCGCGCGCTGCGTTCCGCGGCGCGCGCGATCGCGTTCGTCTTCTTCGCCAACGGCGCCATGCTCGGCGCCTGGGGCTCGCGGATCCCGGCGATCCGCGACCGGCTCGAGCTCTCCGACGGGCAGCTCGGGATCGCGCTCGCCGGCCTCGCCGCGGGCGCCCTCGTCGCGATGCCGCTGGCCGGGTCGTGGTCGGCCCGCGCCGGCAGCCGGCTGCCGACGACCGTGTTCATCCTCGCGATGTGCGTCATGCCCGCGGCCGCGGCCGCGATGCCGTCGTTCGCGCTGCTCATCGTCGCCGCGCTCGCCGTCGGCGCCGCGAACGGCGGGGTCGACGTGGCCATGAACACGCAGGGCTCGACGATCGAGCAGCGGCGCGGGCGGCTGCTGCTCGGGCGGCTGCACGCGGCGTTCAGCACCGGCGGCCTGGTGGGCGCGGCCAGCGGGGCGCTCGCGGTCGCGGCGGGCCTCGGCGCGACCGCGCACCTCGCGCTCGCCGGGGCGGTCGTCGGCTCCGCGGCGCTCGTCGCGAGCCGCTTCCTCGTCGGCGGGGACGAGCATCCCGATCGCGCCGCGCCGACGTTCGCGCGGCCGACCCGGGCGCTCATGGCGCTCGGGATCCTCGCGTTCGCGTGCCTGGTCGCGGAGGGCGCCGCGCTGGACTGGAGCGCGGTGTACGTCGACGACGAGCTCGCCGCGTCGGCGTCGTTCGCGGCGCTCGCGTACGCGGCGTTCAGCGCCACGATGCTCACCGGCCGGCTGCTCGCCGACCGGCTCGCGACGCGGTTCGGGCCGGTCGCGCTGCTGCGCGGCGGCGGCCTCGTCGCCGGGGGCGGCCTGGCCGCCGCGCTCGCGGTCGGGGAGCCCGCCGCGGCGCTCGCCGGCTTCGCAGCGCTCGGCGCCGGCCTGTCGGTCGTGATCCCGATCGTCTTCCGCGCGGCCGCGCGTCGCGGCGGCGCCCCGTCGCTCGCGGCGGTCTCCACGATGGGCTACACCGGCTTCCTCGCCGGCCCGCCGGTCATCGGCGCGGTCGCCGAGGCGACGTCGCTCTCCGCCGCGCTGGTCATCGTGGCGCTCTGCGCGGCCGCGGCGGCGATCCTGTCGGGCGCGGTCCGCCCCGCCGCCGCATAGTCCGGCGGCTCCGGCCCACGCGCATCACGCGCAGCGTCAGCGCTCGGCGGCGAGCGGCCCGCGGACCACGATGAGGCACCCGGCGGTGTCGGGGTCCTTGGGCTCGAACTTCGAGAGCCGCGTCGCGGGGTCGATCTCGTCGAGCAGGCCACGCGTCATGCCGCGGTGGAGACCGCAGATGACCGGCTGGCGCTCGCGGACGACGTCGCGGTATGGGCAGTTGCGCAGGCAGTAGGTGAGCCGGTCGCCGGAACCGGTCTCGCGCTGCGGCTGGAAGCCGAGCGCGACGAGCACGCCGTGCAGCCGCTGCTCGGGCGAGCCGCCCCCCGCGTCGGGCGCCAGCTCGCGCCCGATCTGCCGGCCGACGGCCTCGACGTCGCGCACCGTCGTCTTCCCGGCGGCGAGCACGCGCACCAGCCAGCGACCGAGGTCGGCGTAGGCCGTCGGCGGGTCGCCGCCGGGCTGGGCGTCCGGGCTGATGCCCCAGAGGTCGCGAGGACGGCCGCGCGCCCGTCGCTCGCGCCCGCGCGTCACGAGCCCGGCGGCCTGGAGGCGCTCGAGGTGGAGCCGCACGCCGTTCGGATGCATGGCCAGGCGGTCGGCCAGCTCCTCGGTCGACGCCGGCCGGCGCAGCTCCCCGAGGACCGAGAAGAGCTTCGCGCGCGTCGGCTGCGCGAGGGGGTCACCCGGTCTCGTCGGCACGTCCACGCCCCCAGCTTCGCACATCGCAAGTGGGTAAACCGGCCGCGCAGGCGTTGCGCCGCACGGAACCGAGGAGTACTTTCCCCAGTGTGTTTGTAGATAACCCGTCGGCCGGCCCGGCGCACGACGTCGCTCAAGCGTCGATCACCGAGCTCTGCGACCACATCGCGATCGCGCACCACGGCCCGCTGCGGCCCGCGCTCGACCGCCTCGTCCACCTGCTCGCCACCGTCGCCCGCGTCCACGGCGCCGAGCACCCGCACCTGATCGAGCTGGAGCGGCTCTTCGGCGCCACCCGGGCCGAGCTCGCAGCGCGGACGGAGACCGAGGAGACGACGCTGTTCCCCGCCTGCCGGTCCCTCGACGCCGGCCGGGCCGACGCCGTCGACCGCGCGCTGCTCGCGATGCTCGACGACGAGCACGCGACGACCGGCGCGAGCCTGCGGGCGCTGCGCGAACTCACCGGCGGCTTCGACACGGACGCCGCCCTGTGCCCGACGCACCGGCTCGCGCCGGCCGCGCTCGAGGCGTTCGAGCGCGACGTGCGGCAGCATCTGCACGAGGAGCGCGAGATCCTCGTCCCGCGCGTGCCGCGCCCGCCTGGCGGACGGCTGACCGGGCCGTTCAGTCGTCGCCGAGCAGGCCGCCGATCCCGGCGAGCACGACGTACGTCGCCACCCAGTGGACGAGCACCACGGGCACCAGCACCCACCACAGCCCGGTGAGCGCCAGGACCGTGATCGCGATGACCATGACCATCGTCGTCGCGACGAACGCGACGAGGAGCCCGAGGCCGCCGTGCGGGCCGGCCCCCTCGCCGGCCGGGGAGGGCGGCGCCTCGTGGACGCGGGTGCGGGGGCGGGCCAGGACGGTCATGACGCCTCGGTTCTGACTCGAGGACAGGGACAGGAGGATTTTACCCATTTCTCATGTGTAAATCACCCTCCCGTCCGGCCGACGGCGACGTCCGGGCACGCCGGCAGCGTCCCCCGGGGACCGACGTCGGCCCGGGTGCGCCGCCGCGCCCGGGACTCAGCGCGACCGGCGGACGATCTGGAAGCCGATGCGGCGCGAGCGCGACGTGCGATCGCCCTCGACGACCACGCCGATGAGCTCGTAGCGGCCGGGACGCAGGGTCCGGCCGGCGAGGCGACCGCCGAAGCGGAACGTGTTGAGGCCGGCGCGAGCCCGGCGGGTCAGCGTGCCCCGGACCGCGATCCGCCGCTTGCAGCCGGCGCGCGCCCGGTTGCGCCCGGTCGCCCGGACGCAGCGGCTGCCCACGCGCCGCCCCGGCGCGACGCGCTCGACGCGGAAGCGCACGCGCCCCGACGCGGGCATGCGGAATGTCACCGTCGCACCGCGCCCGCGGCCCGTGCCGGCGACGAAGCGCGCGGGGCGGATGCGCAGCGCCGCCAGCGGCACGACCGGCGCCCGGCCCACGAAGGGCGCCGGCGCGAGGACGACCGGCGCGGCCGGAGGCGGCCCTGCCGCCACAGGTGTCGCCGGCGGGCGATCGGCGCCGAAGGCCGGCGGCGGCGGCGCCGATGCGGGCGCGGGCGGCTGGAGCTCGAAGGCGCCGACGTCGCACTTCGCGCCCGCGGGCGCGGGCAGCCCGCGCTGGTCGGCCCCGTCCTCCGGGCACGTCGCCGCGGCGTCGACCGGCGCCGCCCCGGCGGCCAGCGCGATCGTCTCGGTCGGGCCGCCGTTGTCGCGCGCCAGCGGCAGCCGCAGGTCCGGGACGAGCGTCAGCGGCGCGCAGCTCGCGTCGTCGGTCATCGAGGCGTCGGGCGCGGCGACGGCGACGCCGCCCGAGCAGCCGCCCTGCACGACGAGCGAGTCCTCGAAGACCACCGGTCCGGTGCTGCCGCCCTGCCGGTTGACGGCGCCCCCGGCCCCGCCCGCGCGGTTGCGCGCGATCGTGCTGTGGCGCACCTGCAGCTCCGTGGCGGCGTCGTGCCAGATGGCGCCGCCGCCGGCCTGCGCCTCGTTGCCGGTGATCGTGGCGCGGTCGATCAGCACCGTCGCCGAGGTGGCGCTGTGGATCGCGCCGCCGTCCCCGCCGTCCATGGAGACCACGCGCGCCGTGTTGTGGGCGAGCGTCGAGCGCACGGTCCTCACCTCGCCGCCCAGCGTCCGGATCGCCCCGCCGCGGCGCCCGGTGTTGCCGGCCAGGACCGACCCGCGGACGACGAGCCGTCCGCCGACGGTGACCATCGCGGCGCCGCCACCGTCGGTCATCGCCGCGCCACCGGTCACGGTCACCGCGGACAGCTCGAGCGCGCCGCCGTTGACCGCGAAGGCCCGCTCGTCGTCGAGGACGGTCGGGTCGCCGCGCGCGTCGATCACCGTGTCCCGCGGGCCCGCTCCGCGAACGACCACGTCGAGGCCGCCCCCGACAACGAGGTCCTCGCCGAGGTCGTACACCCCGGCCGGCAGGTCGACGACGTGGCGCTCGCCCGGGGTCGCCTCCGCGATCGCCTCGCGCAGGGACGTCACGCCGTCACCGGGATCGACGACGTCGCTCGTCGTCGTCACGCGGGAGGTCGTGTCCGCCGCGGCGGGCGCGGCGGCGAGCAGGCAGCAGACGAGCGCGGCCAAGAGCGAGCACCGACCGTGGCGGGGCGGGACCACGTCCCGGAACCTTAGTCACTTCCCCCGGATAAACGACGGCGACGAGCCGGAAACGTGAACGGCCGCGCTCGGGTGAGGGGCGCGGCCGTTCGGCGTTTCGGGTGGTGCCGGGCGGGTGGCGCCCGGCCCGGTTGATGCT